>ERZ1643246.695-NODE-695-length-41364-cov-20.338304_pt1 | contig 41364 bp, 45 predicted proteins | sample MGYA00579265_ERZ1643246 | MGnify/ENA primary metagenome ERZ1643246 (study PRJEB29033, sample SAMEA4952261) | chicken gut metagenome | biome: Broiler Chicken; feature: Gastrointestinal Tract; material: Caecum | place: Ireland | collected 2018 | study: Broiler... | reverse complement strand
TTACAAGTTTTGGGCAAGGTCATTTATTGCAAAAATTTAGATTTCTCCAATAAAGAAAAACTAGCTTCGAAAGCTATTATAACAACCGGAAAAGAAGACGCTAATCATGCATCAATGAATGGAAAGTATAAATTTTTTACTTGTTCCGATGACGTTCTTTCGTGCGATGATTTTAAATTTGAAGGAAAAAGTGTATTGGTTGCAGGAAATGGTAATTTTAATGTTAAATACTATGAAGGAAAATTCAATGCATATCAAAGAACCTATGTGATTAAAAATGATTCAATTATAGGTAATTTATACTATACATTGATATTTAACACTGAGGTGTTTAGAAAAAAATCTAATGGCTCAATAATTAAATTTATTACAATAGAAATGCTTAATAATATCGATATACCACAATTTTCAAAAGAAACAAATCATCTTTTGAATAAAATTCTTTTCAAAATAAATATAGTTGATGCTGATACTTATCGACTAAAACAATTAAAAAATAAATTATTACCATTATTAATAAATGGTCAGTTGCAGTAATTCAGATAAAAACACATTAGACTTCTTAAACTAATTGCTGATTAATAAGCAATGGTAGTAAATTATTTTTTAGGGATTTTAAACAATAGTTATTTTTTTGAATCGTGGAGATTTGTCTATAGAGGGGCATAACAATTTTATTATATTTATCTAAAACATCACTTCTAGGTATACTAATTTTTGACTTTAAAAAGATTGGCTTTTGTAAATGCTTTAAACCAGTTCCATGAAAATATAACTTATCTATTTGGCTTTCAATGTGCTTTAAATAACCATAAAGATAAAACTGGAGATTATTATTAGCAGTTATACACCACGTATCAGTAGAATAAGATGCATCTCCATAATATGCTTGAACTTTTGCATTACCACCAGTACTTAAATATATATTAAATCCCTTAGTTAATTGTTCACTTGTGTATAAAACTGTATCACCACTTGTAAAGAAAGGGATATTTCCTGAATCAGGTTGAACATCATTAACTTGAATTTTTGATTTACTATTCTCAATAATTATATCTTTTAAAATAACTGAATTAACTTCATTGCTTAATGCTGAATAATAGTCAAAAATTCTAAGTGTCAAAACTTGTAACTTTTGGCACTAGTTATTTTTTATGGTTTTTCTTGCTCTAACAATCGTGGATTTACTTATTCCAGTTAAACTAACAACTTCGCTATATGAGTGTTGTGAGAGGAGTGCAACAGCCATTTCTAATTCTTCGGTGCTATATTTTTTGGGGCGACCCTCTTTAAAGTCTTTTCTTAATCTAGCAAGTTCCTTGCCTGTTTGCGTTCTTTCAACAATCATATTTCTTTCTAATTCAGCAACTGCTAGCATAGTAGTTAGAAAAAATCTGCCCATTGGAGTATCCTCTAACAAACCAATGTTTAAAATATGTATTGCTATTTTTTTACTAAATAATTGTTCAACCACTTTTATTCCTTCAACTGTGTTTCTTGCGAATCTATCAAGCTTAGAAACAACAAGAATATCTCCGGTTTTTAGACTCTCTATAAGTTTTTTAAAAATAGGTCTATCTAATTTAGTGCCTGTATATTGTTCATCGAATATGATGGCTGTTGGATATTTGCATAAAATATCATTTTTTTGCACTTCCAATCCATAACCATCAACTTGTTTTCTTGTACTTACTCTTACGTATCCATAAATCATTTTTTCACCTCAAATTTTTAAATAAGCATTTTAAAAATTAACCAAAATAATATCTATTTAGCTTTATTTTCAAAATTCTAGTAATTAAAAGGTTAATGTGGCTTCTAATCAAGTATTAATTATTACTTAAGAAACTTTTATTAGTGCCTTTAAATCATGCTTATTATAATTTTTTTTTAATTCCAATGAAACTTTATATTAGTAATCTAATAGTTAATATAGTTTCTTATTTGTTAATCAGCGCTTTATTTATTAAAAATATTAATTTAAATAATCAAAATATAAGAGGGAGTAGCCTTAGACAATTTGATTAAAATTCGCTCAAATTATTTAAGATTACTCCCTTTATTGATATAATGTTATAAAACATAAAAGAAAAAGATAGATAATCTCAACCCTGGAAAAGTTACTTTATCTATCTACCAAAAAGGCAATATTATGATAACATTAATTAGAAAAAATGACAATACGATAAATGATTTTTGTGTAAATATAAATCAATATTATGAGGAAATAGATAAATTAATATCATATAAACTAGAATGTAGATGTGGAATAAAAGGAAATTGCATTAAATATGGAAGATATAAAAGGACACTTATCATTAATGATAAGAGAGAAACCATTTATCTTTAAAGAATATATTGTAAGCATTGTAAAAAGACACATACAATAATGCCAATATTCATTGTTCCATATGAAAGAAAACCATTTGATTATATATTAGATTTAGTATATATAGCTACACCTCATTCAAAGCATTATGAAAATATGCTACAAGCTTTAAATAATAATAAAAATGTTTTGTTTTATTAATTATAAACAGGCTTTGGATATAATTACTCTTGCTAAAAATAAAAACCTTTTTGTTTGTGAGGCTATGTGATCCATATTTGGCAGGAGGAGCCTTGCTAGATGTAGGAATTTATCCTTTAAATTTTGCTTTAATGTGTTTTGGTAATAATTACGATAAAATTGTAGCAAGTTGTATGAAAAGTGAGTTAGGTGTTGATTTAACTGATTCTATAACAATTTATTACAAAGATAAGGTATGTCATCTTCATTCAACAATGCTTGCTCAAACTGATAGAAGTGGCTATTTATACGCAGATAAGGGATATATTCAGATAGAAAATATTAATAACCCCGAAGCTATTAGAGTATATGATTTAAATCATAAATTAATTAATAGCATTAGTATTCCTTCACAAATTACAGGATATGAGGATGAATTGATTTCTTGTTTAAAAGCTTTAAAGCTTAAACAAATTGAGACTATAGAAATGCCTCATAAAGAAACACTTTTTGTAATGAAGGTTATAGATGAAATCAAATCTTTAATCAATTTAAAATATCCTATTGAATAAAATTATAGTGATAAAATATATTGTCTAAATGTTAAATATGGGGTAAATTGCTTATGAAAAAACAAAGTAAATTATTATCAATTTTAGTAGCTGTAGTTGTTTTTATTGTAGTCATTTTAGCTGTTATTATCTATCAAGCTAGGTTTATAGATATATCTTATGATGATACTACTTTAGCTACTGAAATAATAAAAGATACAAAAAAATCAAAAAATGGATTGACTATTGTTACTCAAGATGATGATAGATATTTCATTCCAACACTCATTTTAAATGATGTTGAAACTTTATTAAAAGAAAATGATGAAATTAAAATTTACTATACATCTAAAAATGAAGTAGTTGAACTAAGCGTTAATAATGAATTGATTTATGATATTCAATTTACTAGTAATACTTATAAACAGCATTGCATCACATCTATAATTGTTATTTTATCTATAGCGGTTGTAGCTTTCTTAGCAATTTCAATTATTTATTTAGCTTATAAAAAATATAATAAGGTTGATAGAGAATCATTTACAAAAAAAGAATTAATTAGATATTATATTATTGGAATTTTAGGCTTGGTTTTTGGTTTTGCAGCAGGTATTATTGCGACATTTTTACAAGAAAGTGGTGTTTCTCCTTGGGTATATGTCCCAGTAGGCTTAATGTTTTTTCCAATAATAATAGTAGACATTGGTTATATGATAGTCTTATATCCAAGAGCTTTTTCTAAAGAAATCAATAAACAAATAGAGAAGCAGTCAAATAATCAGATAGAAAGTTTTTATTTGGAAAATATTGATTGTATTAAAAATAGATTAAATAAGTACCACTTTATCAAAGAAAAATATTATTATAAAAAATATTTTTCTTTTACAAAAGACTATGTTAATTATTTTTTCTTATTTAAAAAAACAACTAATTTAGATAACACTGTAAAAAATGAGTGTGAATTATTTGATGAGCTTTATTCTAGTAAAAAGAATAAGTGCCTTATTTTAGTTGTAAGTGGAGAATATAATGATGAAGATTTAGATTATTTAAAACAGTTTGTTTTAATTAACACCATGACTAGCATGTTACAAGTTAATGAAGCAGTTGTTTTATGTTTATACGATGAAGCTAAAAAAGAATTATATATGATACCATCAAATATAAAGCTATCATTTTATAGTTTTGGTTATAAAAATATTAAAAAAATTCTTGCTAAAATAAATGAAAATAACAATATTTCAAACAAAAATTAAATAAATTCTTTAAGAAACCAACGGTTGCGTGACTTTAACAGTAATTGAAACTAATATATTGTTGTAAGGAGGTGAAATCCGATGAATTTAAGCGAAAAAATTATTAAAATAAGACAAGAAAATAATTTAACTCAAGATGAAATGGCTGATAAAATATTTGTTACTAGACAAGCAATTTCTAAATGGGAAAGAGGAATCAGTTATCCTTCTTTAGATGTTCTTCGCTTGATTTCTAAGGAATTTCAAATTAGTATGAATAATTTATTAAGTGTCAATGAAAATGCTAAAAATAAGGAGTATAAGCCTATAGGTTTTAAAAACTTTGGTTTCATTATTATCTATGCTGTTATGCTAGTAATATTAGCCATAGTAATGGCTATATTCAATATTATGCTAGTTGGAACTGATACAGCTTTATGGGTTTTTATTTTTTATAATGCTTTACTTGGAGTAATTACTTTAAATATTATTTATATGCTTATTAAATCAATTATTCCTAATAGTTTGGTATTGGTCGAATATAATGACTATGGTATCAGGATAAAAACTATTAAAGGTAATACAGAAATTCCTTTTCAAAAAATTACGTCTTTAGAGATTAGAACTCATGGTAATTGGACTACAGGTAGTTTAATTATTAGAACTTTTGATAAGTATTATGTTGTTTATCCATTGAAGGATTTGAATCAAGTCAAGACAGTAATTGATGAAGTGAAAATGTTAAACAAGTTTTAATAAAATTTTATGTCTTAAATTAGGGCTCTTTAGTGAGTCCTTTTTTAATATTGATGAAGCTGAGGTGATCATTATTATAGATGAAATTAATGATGAAATCATAGTTTTTGTATTTAAAAAAATATTAGATAAACAATTAAGAAAATAAGTGACTGAAAGTAAGAATATAAATACTTGAGTCTAATCACTTTAGCCTTTATAATAATATATAAAGGAAGAAATATACTATGATTTATAAAATGAAGCTATACTCAGATTCTTTTGAAAAAATAAAATTTGGATCTAAGACCATTGAAATGAGACTTAATGATGAAAAAAGAAAAGCTATTAAAATAGGTGATTTTATTGAATTTACAAATAACACAACCAATGAAAAAATATTGTGTGAAGTTGTTAAGCTTTATAAATATAAAGATTTTGAAGAATTATATAAACATCATAGTAAAATAGCAATAGGATATTTAAAAGATGATAATAATGATCCTAAGGATATGTTAAGTTATTATTCAAAAGAAGATATCAAAAAATATGGTGTTTTGGGAATCGAAATTAAATTATTATAGATAAAAATCTTATCTTTTTTAATTTGGTAAGAATTAACTAAGTAGAAGTTGTCTTACAAAAACATGATACTCTCCTAAAAAGTGATTGATTAAGTAAGCCATTAGTAGAAAATTTTACTATTGAATTCATATTTTAATTATGATTGGTGATAACTAACTAAAATACATTAATATAGTGAAAAGGTTGAAATTTCAATAAAAGGTGATGAAATATGAGTGAATTTAAAATAAACGAGATCCAAGTTAAAAGTGTTTTGACTAAATCTAATCTACCAGTATCCGATTATTCTGTTAATCCCTATATTGGCTGTCAGCATGCTTGTAAATATTGTTATGCCTCATTTATGAAAAGATTTACAGGTCACATAGAGCCATGGGGTAAATTCGTAGATATAAAAGATTGGAAAGAAATAAAAAATCCTCATAAATATGATGGTAAGGAGCTTTTTATTGGTTCGGTTACTGATCCTTATCAACCATTAGAAATGAAGTATAAAAGGACTAGGCTCCTTCTAGAGCAGCTATTGGGTAGTCAATGCAAGATTTCGATTGCTACTAAGTCTGATTTGGTTATTAGAGATTTAGACTTGTTAAAGCAGTTTAAAGATGTAAGAGTTTCTTTTTCAATTAATACCTTAGATAATGATTTTAAAAATGATATGGATTGTTCGGTATCTGTTGAAAGAAAAATAGAGGCAATGAAAAAATTGCATGAGGCAGGAATTCGAACAACCTGCTTCATTTCACCAATATTTCCAGGCATTACTGATTGTAAGGCTATAATTAGAAAGTGTAAAGATATTTGTAATCTTATATGGTTAGAAAATCTTAATTTAAGGGGCGATTATAAACCCGTTATTCTAAACTATATTAAGAAAAAACATCCTGAATTAGTTTCTCTTTATGATGAGATTTATCGTAAAAATAAAAGAGATTATTGGTTTAAGTTAAATGATGAGCTTCGTGAATTTTGTAGAAGTGAGAATCTTGAATATATTAGGGATGATGATTCTATGCAAAGACCATTTGATGCTAAACCTATTGTTGTTAATTATTTCTTTCATGAGGAAGTTAAACGTAATTCAACGAAAGAAAATTCAATTGAATAATTATATATTATTTAAGACAATAAGTAATATAAAAATAATGGGGCTGATTATTATAAATCAGCTCCTATTATTTTTATATATTAGCGTTTCTTTAGCTCTTTTATAGCGGTAATCTAGCACTAGAAAATTGACTTTAAATTTTTAAAAAACTTATAATAATATTGGATAGTTTTTAAATTTATTAATTTAAAATTTTATAAATATAAAAGCATCTTGAAAGGATTTTGATACTAAAATTATTAGTCTTTTGATTTTTTATATGTCTTTTAATTTAAAATAACTAGAAATAAAATAAAAAAGTTGGGTGGAGTGATAATTATGAAAAAAATATTTATTTTATCAGTAGTATTAATATTATTAATGACAAGTTGTTCAGAACCATCGAGTACTATTTCAGATGATAATAATGATAATTTTGAATGGACTATTGTAAAAGAACCAACATGTAACCAGGACGGTAAGAAAACGCGATATGATGAAGAAGGAAATCTTATAGAACAAACTATTCCAGCTCTTGGTCATAATTGGGGCGAATGGGAAATTGATCAAGAACCTGCATGTGAATATAATGGATATAAAACAAGATATTGTTCTCGATGCGATGATATAGAACAAGTTGATATTCCAGCAACAGGTCACACTTTTATAGGCGATGATTTATTATATGATGAACAAACACATTATCAGTATTGCACTAAATGTCAAAATTATGTTAATATCGAAGATCATAACTTAACATTAGTTGAAGAAAAGCAGCTTTCAATGCCTATTATTATTAACGAAAATAATGATGCGACAAAATTAGGAACTGATTGGTTATATTGGGTAACCTATGGTAGAAATCATTCTTCACTTTCTTATCAAACAATTAAAGGTAATGATAAAGATGCCAAAAATATTATTAGTGTTGTAAATGGTACAAATAACGATGATATAAGATGTTTAGATGAATATGACGACGATTATTATTATGTAAATTACGGCAGTGAAAAAGTTTATGAATGTGATCATTGTGGTGCAAAAATTGCTGTTAAAAAATTGAAAACATTTGAAACGATTCCTGAAATATACAATTCAAATTTATTCACTAATGCATATGAGGCATATTTTGAATATGATGAAAAAGGAAATTTGATTACTGTTGAATCTAAATATTATGGAATACACTCTTCAAGCAAGGATTATTGTTATCGAACAATCAATCGATACTTTGAATATGATCAACAAAATAGAGTAATATCAGTTAAAACTTCTCCAGATAGTAAGTATAGAGTAGGCATTTATTATAATGAAGAATATGATAATCAAGTTTATGATGTCGTCTATAAATGTGAATATTATTATAATTTACATGATGAATGGATAACAAATGATTTAGATAGAATTTATGTTTTATATGATGAATTAGGTAGAATTTATGAAGCAAAATATGCTTGTACTTATGAAATGGATAATTCTTCTTTTACTGAAGAGTGTTTATATTTATTATCTTACTATGGTGATGAATTGTTGCTTAGTTCATTTATAAAAGAAAATAGACTTGTAGAAAGTGGGGTTCCTAAACCTGATTTTGGCGACTCGTATTATCATAATTATTATTTTGATGAATACGGAAATATGATTCGTAGCGAAAGCTGGACTGCAAGTTCCAATAAAGAAAATGTTGTTGAATATACGAATGCATATGATTCTAATGGTTTAATTACTTTCCAAGATGTATATAGATCTAGTTCAAATAATGAATTCTACAATATAAGTTATGATTACAGATCTGACGAAAATGGAAATTTAATTTATGTAAGTACTAGAACTACATGGAAATCAATCTATAGCAATAATACAGCGGAAGAATTTGTTGAAGCTGACATTTCCTATGATGATAATGGTAACATTATTTCAATGACAACTTATTATTATGATCATCCAAATAATAATCCTGAACTTGTATTAAGTGATCAAAAAACAACAACTTTTAGCAGAGTTAGTAATGTTATTGAAGATGAAACAACTGTCTTGTTGAATTAGATACTTTGGCAATTTAATTTAAAAGGTTAGTTGATAAAAATGATTAGCATAATTATCAATTACAATATAAGATGGTATTATGTCAAAATAACTTTTTGTATTTTGCTTGGAATTTTGTTAAACATCTTTTTATATATAAAAAGCTCTCCTTAGTTATAGCTTATTTAATGCTATAATTAAAAGAGAGCTTTTGATTTTAACGTAATTAAAAATTATTTTATAATTGCATCACTAGCAGTATATTCTTCAAGAGAATTTGCTTTTACTTGAATACAAATATAAGAAATAGAATCATCACTAGCTGCGAAAAATTGTCTTTCTGCTTGAGGAGAGATTCTTACCCAATCACCAGCAACTAAGCTTATCTCTTCATTATCAATAACCACTTTACCTTTTCCACCAATGATATAATAAATTTCTTCATTTTGCTTATGAGAGTGAATAAATGGTACCTTTTGACCAGAAGGTAAGGTATTAATACTAATTTCTGCTCCTGTTAAGCCTAATATATTGTGTAATTCTACTCTTGATGCGCTTTGGACACTTGTTTTTGTATAATTTTCCATTTTAAATTTCCTCCTTTTCTATTTATGTTATAGCAAATGTTATATTAAAATTGTAGTACGCACTTTAAAGTAACTGCATACAAGCTCAAGTATCCTATGATATAATTACAATGAGGATGATATAATGAGAAGTATAAATGAGTTACCTGAATGTCCGGTTGCTACTACAATTTGTTTAATTGGAAGCAAGTGGAAATTACTAATTATTATAAATTTAATGAAGAGGCCATGGCGCTTTAATGAGCTATTAAGATCATTAGCGGGAGTATCACAAAAGGTTTTAACTACTAATTTAAGAGAACTTGAAAAAGATGGTATCATATATAGAAAGGATTATAAGGTTAATCCTCCAAGAGTTGAATATGGAATGACTCAATTAGGTTCAAAACTAACCAACTTATTGGATATTATGGCCTCATTTGGAGATTTTTATAAAACACAAATTTAGAGTATAAATATAAGAAATAAATTTTTGAATTTGTAAAAAATAGGAATAAGAGATTATGATATTTGATTTAAAAAATTTTAAATGGGTAAGAGAACCTAAAAAATGGAAGCTTGATAATAAGAGTCTAGAAATTATTACTGAACCAAATACTGATTTATGGCAAAGAACCTATTATCATTTCAGAAACGATAATGCTCCTTGTTTTCAGTTGTCTACAGCGAAACCATATTTTTCATTTACTGTTAAAACTTCATTTTTAGATGCTAAGCATCGCTTTGATCAGTGTGGGGTTATAGTCTATATGGATAGTGATAATTGGATTAAGGCTTCCGTTGAGTATGAAAACGAAGAATATCAGCATTTAGGTAGTGTAGTAACAAATGATGGCTATTCAGATTGGGCTACAACTACTATTGATTCAAGCATTAAAGAAATGTGGTATCGTTTAAGTCGAAGAGAAGATGATTTTAAAATAGAATCATCTACAGATGGAATTAATTTTAGGCAAATGCGAATATGTCATTTTTATAAGGGAAGTGGAGAAATATATTTTGGTGTATACGCAGCATCTCCTGAATCTTCAAGTTTTAAGGCTTGTTTTACAGATTTTAATTTAGGTCCATGCATGTGGCTTAAGCATGATGGTCAAAAGCCAGATGACAATTAATGTTTTAATAAATTTAATAGTGAAGGTTTATTTATATACTACTATTAAATAATAAAACTTATGAATAATTGTTTTTATAATGACCACTTGATTACTAATATTTTTAAAAATTATTTATTATAAGACTAATAAATTAAAATCTATCAAAATGTTGGGATAAATTTCTTAGCATTATCAATCGACCTTACCTAAAATAGTAAATTAAAAGGAGCTGAAATTACATGAACTTTTTTGAAGATATTTACTTTAATAGAAAGCCAGATAGTATAAAAAGCGATTTTGGCAAGACATTAATTATTGCTGGGAGTAAAAAATATCCTGGTGCTTCCTTTATAGCCAGTCAATTTGCTGAATTAGCTGGTGTTGGGTATGTTGCTTTAAGTGTGCCCGAAACTATATATACCATAGCAGCATCAAAGGTCAGTAATAACATAATTTATGAATTTTTTAGCTCTGGTGATGACTTTAAATGGAGTAATGATTACAGTAAGGTGATTAAGGGCTATAATAGTGTCCTATTTGGTAATGGAGTTAATGATAGTCCTTTGAATCTGGTTTTTTTAAAGAATTTAATCGCTACAGCTAATAATTTAGTTATAGATGGCACAGGTCTAAGCATTATTGCTAATAATGTAGAGATATTAAAAAGAGATAATAAAAATAAAATATTATTGACACCTCATTTGGGTGAATTAAAGCGTTTATTGAAAATTGATGATTGCAGTAGAAATCCCAATGATTATCTTTTAAAATGTAAAGAATTTTGTCAAAAATATAATGTTAATGTTTTAATTAAAAGCTATAGTTCAATCTTAGTTTTAGACAATCAAACATTCTTAAATAGTAACTATGTCCCAACCCCATCATTAGCTAGGGCAGGTTCGGGTGATGCTTTGGCTGGCTATATTACAGGACTTTTAGCCTACGCTACAACTAAATTTGATTACCAAATGGTTATTATGGAGGCTGATAAAGCAATTCATGAGGCAGCAATGAAATTTTCTAAAATTAATTCCGATGGGACTTTAAATTCTAATAAGCTTTCTTTGGTCTTAGAAGACTTAATTAGAGATTGTAAGTAATAAAAGACTTAATCAAATTAATAAGCCTTTGATAAATCTTGGCAAGTTAATTGTTCAAGAATACATATAAATTAATTATAACAGTTGTATAAATATTAAAATAAAAAAGCTATGAAAAACTAACTTTTGAAAGTTGTTATGCCATAGCATTTTTTTATTTATAAAAATTTATAAGCGGGTACCACAATTATCACAGTAGGTTGCATTAGTATCGTTTAAGGCATTACATTTAGGACAGATTTTAGCTAGTGGCTTACCACAATTATCACAATATTTAGCGGTGCTTTTGTTTAGAGTGCCACAATTATTACATTTTATTTGATCTGAATTGATAGAGTTCGTAATTGTTGCTGCGCTATCAGCTAAGCTATCTTTAGTATTTTTAGCTAAATAGTTGATTGAATCTTTGGCAATAGGAACTGTTTGACAAGCTACATAGCCACCAACCTGCTTCATAAATCCTAATTTAGCACAGCTGGCTCCTATACCAATGAAAATAATGCCTATAAAGCAGCACCAAAATAGATTTGGTACTCCTCCAGTGTTAAAGGCTATAAAGAAGCTAATGATTCCAACTAAAAAGAAGATTCCTCCAATAGTTAGAAAGGTAATACCAATTACTTTTAGTTTTTTTCTAGTTTGTTCGTGTTTTTTATTATCGATAGTATTGTTTTCCATGATTTCACTCCCTTTACTTTATTATAGCAATTTTAAAACAAATTAGATATAATAAAAATAAAAAAGGACAAAAAACATGCAAACATTAATGGTTACTAAAAGATTATTTTTAAGAAATTTAGAAAATGATGATTCTATTGATATTTATGATTATAGAAATAATGTTAATTGTTATCGATTTCAAAAATGGGATGATACATCATTAGAATATATAAAAAAATTTGTTAAGGAATTTTCTAATTGTCATTTTTTATCACTTGAGGAAAACCAGCATTATGCCATTTGTCTTAAGGATAATAAGATAATTGGCGATGTAAGTATTTTTTATAATGCTTCTGATAATTGCTTTACAATAGGCTATACTATCTCTTATAAATATCAACGTAATGGCTATGCTTATGAATTACTTAGTGAGCTTATAAAACAATTGATAAAGCATTATCCAAGTATAGAAATTGTGGCTTTAGTTTTAAAGGAAAATTCTATTAGTATTTCGCTTTTAAAAAAGCTTGGTTTTATAGAAGAATGCTATGCTAGTAAAATTAATTCCTATATTTATGTTATCAATCGAAGATAGTGGCCGTGGTTGCAAAAAATATCGTATTTGATATAATCAAGTTACCAAGGTGCATTATGTGTTTGCAAAAAAGGGGGCTTAATTAATGAGTAAAAATATCTTGATTATAGAAGATGATAAGGATATAATTGAGCTTTTAAAAATATATTTAGATGCTAATGATTTTATAACCTATTCCACAACAAATGGCTTAGAAGCTAAAGACTTAATAAAAAAATATAATATTGATTTATTAATTGTCGATATAATGATGCCTAATATAACAGGCTACGAAGTTATCAAATTGATTAGAAAGGATTCTAATTTACCAATTATAGTGGTATCTGCTAAAATATTGGATTCTGATAAAATTTTAGGATTAAATTTAGGGGCTGATGCCTATATTACTAAACCGTTTAATCCTATGGAGGTTATTGCTTATATTAATAGTATTTTTAGAAGAAATAATAGTTTAAATGTTAATCAAGATAGTTTGATTATCAAGATTAAGGATTTAGAGCTTAATAAAACCCAAAAGGTTTTAAGAAAAAATAATAAAGTTGTACCTTTAACCTCATATGAATACAAAATAATTGAAAAGCTCATGTCTAACGCTGGTTGTATTTTTACTAAAACACAGCTTTATGAGTGTATAAGTGATGATTATTTTGAGGGGTATGATAATACCATGATGGTACACATATCAAATTTAAGATCAAAAATTGAAGATGATGAAAATAAATATATTGTTACAGTTAGGGGGTTAGGCTATAAAATTGAAAAGGATACTAAAAATTAAAAATAGCTTAGTGGGTATATTTTTTTCTTATCTATTAGCTTATACGTTAATTATTATTTTCTTAGTATTTGCCGTAGATTATATAAATTATAAAAATAGTCTAAAATATTTTAATACGATAGATAATGTTATTAATCATAATGAATATTTAATAAATGATTTATATAATAAAATTCCTAAGAATGACTATTATGGTTGTAATTTTATTGTTTATGATGAAAATTATAATCCTATTTTTACAACTGATGATGATTTTTTTAATGATTTAAATGCCGATAATATAGAATTTATAGTTGATAATACCGCAAATACAAGCTATAAGGTTTATTATTTGGATAATGATGAAAGAGCCTATTTGGTTGTCTTAGTTAAAGATAATGAAATTAATAATGAGCTACAAAGCTATCTAATCTTAAATAAAAATTTAGAAATAGTTGGGGGAGACTTATTTAGTGATAAAAAAAGTTTAAGCCCTGACCAATTTAAGATTTTAGAAAAAAATTTAATTATTGGTTATGATTTAAAAAAATGTCAGTATCTAAATTATAATAATGAAAAAAGAATTTTGGTTTTTGCAAATATTGATTTGACAGAGTCTCAATATTTAAATTCAATTGATAATTATAATATTAATTTTTATATTATTTATATTTTAATTGTTGTGTTAATGATTTTAATAAGCTTGTTATTAAAGAGAAATTTATTAAAAAAAATTCAGCCAATAAATAAGGCTATTTTATCCTATAAAAAAAGTGGGGAATATAAAATAAATGATGAGGCTATTTTAGGTGATTATAAAATAATTATGGATAGCTTTCAGGATTTAACAAAGGAGCTTAAAAAAAATCAAGAAGACAAGGAAAGAATTATTGCTGATATATCTCATGATTTAAAGACGCCATTAACTTCAATTATAGGCTATTCAAATGCGTTAGCTAATAATATTGTTGATATAAATAAACAACAAACATATCTACAATTAATTAATGAAAAAGCTATACTGGCTAATAATTTATTAAATTCCTTAGTCGAATATTCTAAAATAAATCATCCTGAGTATAGGCTTAATTTAGAGACTATTAATATATGCGAGTTAATTAGAAATTATGTCATTAGTATTTATGAAAGAATTAGTCAAAAGGGCTTTTTAGTTGAAGTAGATATTCCCGAGGAAAAGCATTTAGTAGAACTAGATAAAAGTTTATTCTTAAGGGTCATCGATAATATAGTTGATAATTCGTTAAAATATAACCCAAGTGGTACAACCTTATATTTTAAATTAGAAGCAGAAAATAATGCTATCTTACTTTATATTGGTGATAATGGAGTTGGAATTGATGCAGAAATTAAGGAAAGAATATTTGAGCCATTTATAACCTCAAATACGGCCAGAAGCACGAATTTAGGTAGTGGGTTAGGCTTAAGTATTGTTAAAAAAATTTTAGCTCTACATGATTTTGATATAAAATTAGTAGATGATAAAAAATATAAAACAATGTTTTTAATAAAAATTACAAGGGATTAGGTAATACTTTAAAGGTATTACCTTTTTTCTTAAGGAAATCTTAAGGTTTGGTGAATAATATCTTTATAATTTTTTTATACAATTAGTGTAGAAAAGGAGTGGTATTATGCTAGTAACTGATTATTTAGAAAAGAGTGCTTTAAGTTTTCCAGATAAAATAGCAGTTATAACTGAGGATAATTGCTATAGCTATAATAGATTATTAAATGATTCTCTTGCTATTGCTCAGGCATTAATTAATGCTGGTAGCATTAACAAGCCTGTTATAGTGTTTATGGATAAAGGCTATCTAACGCTATGTGCTTTTATGGCAATAGCCTATAGTAGATGCTTTTATTCATTGATTAACCCGGATTTTCCTAGTTATAGGATTATGCAAATTAAAAATGTTATTAATACAGATGTTATAATTACTGATAAAGAAAATTTAAAAAAATGTCAGGAGTTATTTGATTACCGTAATATTTATTTAGTAGAGGATTTATTAAATACCAAATTTAATAAAGAGGATATAATGAATTTAAAAAACGATAGATTAGATATTGATCCTGTTTATTGTAATTTTACATCGGGATCAACCGGTAATCCTAAGGGAGTTTTAATTTCTAATCAAAATATTATCGATTTCATCGAAAATTTTAATGATACCTTTGGTTTTAATCATAGTGATATATTTGCCAATCAGGCACCTTGGGATTTTGATGTATCTACTAAGGATATTTATACGGCATTAAAAAATGGGGCTACGCTATTAATCATTCCTCGTAGGTTATTTAGTAATCCTATGGGATTAGTCGATTATTTAAAGAAAAATAAGCCAACGATAATGATTTGGGCCGTATCAGCTTTATGCTTGATGTCAACATTTCATTTGGTTTGTAAAGACAATTTAGGTTATGTCAAAAAAGTTTTATTTAGTGGTGAGGTTATGCCTTTAAAGCATTTAAATTTGTGGCTTAATACTTTAGATGATACCCAATTTGTAAATCTTTATGGTCCAACCGAAATTACCTGTAACTGTACCTATTACCTTCTTACAAAGAAAAATTATGATAAGACTCTACCAATTGGTAAGGCTTTTAAAAATGAAGAGGTATTTTTATTAGATAATAATGACAATCTTATTAAAGAAGAAAATAAGGTTGGTGAAATTTATGTTAGAGGTAGCTGTGTTGGTTTAGGCTATTATAATAATGAAATTGAAACTAAAAAAAGCTTCATTCAAAATCCTTTACACAATAACTATATCGATATAGTCTATAAAACAAACGATTTAGCTTATTATGATGAAAATAAAAATTTAGTTTTTCAAGGACGAAAGGATTTTCAAATCAAGCATCTTGGTCATCGTATTGAATTAGAAGAAATAGAATGCAATATAAATAAAATTGCAGGTGTGAATCGAGCTGTCGTAATTTTTTTAAGTGAGAAAAGTAAACTAATAGGCTTTTACGATGGTAGTATAGGGAAAATAGAAATCTTAAAAGAATTACAAAATGTATTACCTAGATATATGATTCCATCTAAAATAATTAAGCTTGCTTCATTTCCACTTAATAAAAATGGAAAAATAGATCGAAAATTATTAAAGGAGGCGTATTTAGTTTGAGATGTAATAATATTAAAAAGTTAATTAGTAATTACGAATGTCCAACCTACGTTTTTGATATTAATGAATTGGCTAAAAGGGCTCAGTATTTAAAGACGATATTTCAAGATAAAGCTTTGTTATGCTATGCTATGAAGGCTAATCCTTTAATTACCAACTACGTTGATAAATTTGTCCAAAGACTAGAGGTTTGTTCGCCAGGTGAGCTGCAAATATGTATTAACAAAAATATAAAGCCGGAAAAAATAGTGGTTTCAGGGGTATATAAAGATGATAATACAATTCTTAATTTGGCTTCAAAGGATAGTATCTTTACTATAGAATCGCTTAATCAATATGATTTGATAAAAACTAAAGCCATTAGTGAGAATAGTAAAATCAAGGTTTTGTTAAGGCTTACTAGTAATAATCAATTTGGTTTAGATAAGGATGATATCATCAAAGTTATTAATGATAATAAAATAAATAATTTAGTTGATATCTTAGGAATTCAATTTTATTCCCAAACTCAAAAGAAATCGATTCATAAAATTGAAAAAGAGCTTCAGCTTTTAGATGCCTTAATTATCGAATTACAAACTGAACAAAATTTTACAGTTTTAGAGCTAGAATATGGATTAGGCTTACCTGTAAATTATTTCACTGAAGTTGAATTTGATGAGGCTTTGTTGTTATCTAACATTAATAGTCTTATTTCTAATATGAATTTCAAAGGTCAATTGGTAATTGAGCTTGGAAGAGGCTTAGTGGCTAGCTGTGGTAAGTATATTACCAAGGTCGTAGATCTTAAAAATAATTATAATCAAAGCTATGCTATTGTCGATGGCGGAATACATCATATTAGCTATTATGGTCAGTTTATGGCAACCAAAATTCCTAATATAGATGTATATCCAGATATTAATTTGGATAAAAAGGAATATGTTGTTTGTGGTTCACTTTGTACTGTTAATGATGTTTTGGTTAGACAATTTAATACTAGAGAGCTTAGGCTTGGCGATTATTTGGTTTTTAATTTGGCAGGTGCTTATTCAATGTGTGAGGGTATTTCATTACTATTAAGTCGTAATTTACCTAAGGTGGTAGTGATTGTAGATAATGAAATAAAAACAATTAGAGAAGAAGTAAAAACATATTTGATTAATTCATAAAGGAGGATACTATGGAAAAATTAAGAGAAATATTAGAAGGAATTAATCCATCAATTGATTATGATAAAGAAAAAAAGTTGATAGACGATCATTTATTAGATTCATTAAATATAATTGCATTAATAGCTGAGATAGAGGAAGAATTTGATGTTACTATTCCACCAAAGGAGATAGTAAGTGATAATTTTAATTCTTTAGAAAACTTGGCCTATTTAATAAATCGTTTAAAATTAGAAAAGTAAGATGAATTCTTATTTTTCACTATACTATGTGCTTATATTTTTACCAATTGTAATATTATTATATTTTCTTACTCCGAAAAAATATAAGTACATAGTGCTTTTAATCGCAAGCCTTGTTTTCTATATTTTAATTAGCAGCTATTTACTAATTTATCTTGCTATTACCGCAATATCTATCTATTTTATTGGTCTAAAAATATCAAAGAACAAAACCTTAGATGGTGAAAAGTTTAAAAAAAGAAATAAGCTATTAATAATTTTAGTAATTTCTTTAAATTTATTAATTTTAGTTATTTTAAAATATTATGGTTTTCTTTGTTTAAATATTAATAATATATTTTCATTATTTAAATTAAATATTCAAATGAAAATTCCAAGGTTTTTATTACCTATAGGTATATCATTTTATACATTACAGGCAATAAGCTATATTGTCGATGTAAATAGAGGAATAATAAAGGCGGAACGTAATTTTTTAAAGTTATTACTATTCTTATCATTTTTCCCAATAATTATAGAGGGGCCAATTTGTAGATATAATGAAGTAGCTCCTAGCTTATTTAATGAAAATAAAGTTACTGTTAAAAATCTTCGTTATGGTTATTTACGTATTTTATATGGAATGATTAAGAAAATAGTAATTGCCGATCGTTTAAATCTTTTTGTTAAAACAATTTTTACAAATTATAATGATTATAATGGTTCAATATCATTATTAGCCGCTATATTCTATACCGTATTATTATATATGGAATTTTCAGGAACTATGGATATAGTAATGGGAAGTGCCGAAATATTTGATGTTAAGCTACATGAAAACTTTGAAAGACCATTCTTTTCTAAATCGATTTCTGAATTTTGGACTAGATGGCATATTTCTTTAGGAAGATTTTTTAAGGATTATGTTTATTATCCGATATCTTTATCAAAGTTTAGCAAAAAAATTAGGAAGGTTTTTAAAGGCAAAATTTCTGCATATAATATTAGTTTAATTATTAGTCTAATTGCTTTATTAGTCGTGTGGCTATTAAATGGAATTTGGCATGGCTCAGGTTATACATATATAGCTTTCGGATTATATCATTTTATACTTATTTCAATGGGAAATATATTTAATCCATTAACTAGAAAAATAACTACTAAGCTTAAGATTAATAAGCAAAATAAAATTTATATTGGCTTAATAATTTTAAAAACATCTTTTCTAGTTGTAATTGGAGAAATCTTCTTTAGAGCCAATAGCTTAACTGATGCTTTTAACATGATTGCCAAAATATTTACAGATTTTTCTTTTAAAGCTCTTTTAAGTACCAATTATAAGGCAATTGGTTTAGATAGTAAGGATTTCTTAATTATAGGCGTAACCTTAGCTATGGTATTTATCGTAAGCATCTTAAAGGAAAAAAAGGTAAATGTTAGAGATTTAATTGAACAACGACCAATGCTGTTAAGATTTAGTATTTATTATATTTTAATATTTTATTTAATAATTTTTGGAGCATATGGAATTGGCTATATTCCGGTTGATCCAATATATGCAAATTTTTAAAGGGAAGTGATAAAAGTGAAAAAGATAGCCTACCTATTGTTATTTATTGCTGTATTTGTACTATTATTAGCTTTAAGTTCTAGATTTTTTGAGCCCAAAAATAATATTAAAGAGCAGGGAATTGAAAATGTTAAAGCCAATGGTATATTAGGTGAAGAGTCTAACACAATTGAGGTTTTAGTAATTGGTGATAGTGAGGCCTATTCCTCAATAAGCCCAATGCAAATCTATCATGATAAGGGCTATACAACCTATGTATGTGCTACAAGTGCTCAATTTCTATTTGAATCTAACAATTATTTAAACAAAACGTTGAAAAGGCAAAAGCCTAAGGTGGTTATATTAGAAACAAACTGTATTTTTAGAGAGTTTTCACTGGGTAATAAAATAGCTTTTTCTATAGCCAATTATTTTAGTGTTTTTAAATATCATGATTTATGGAAAAAGTTAAATATAAATAATTTTACTAAAAAAATTGATTATACCTATACAGATGATTATAAAGGATTTTATTTAAATAAAGAAATTGTACCTAGTAAAAAGACAAATCATATGAAATACACTGATCAATTAAAAAAAATACCTAAGACTAATCTTACTGTGTTAAATGATATAATAAAAACTTGTAATAATAATGATATTAAGCTTTTACTTTTATCGACTCCATCTACTGTTAATTGGAATTATAAAAAGCATAATGCCATAAAGAAATTTGCCTTAGAAAATTCCATAGAATATATTGATCTTAATTTAAAAAATTTAAAGATTAATTGGCATGAGGATACAAGAGATGCCGGTGATCATATGAATTATAATGGTGCTATGAAGGTAACTAATTATGTTAGCACTTATTTAGAGCAATTAAATATTTTAAATGATTATCGAGGTGGAAAATTAACTAAATGGGATCATTCCTTAGAAAAATATTTAAAAGAGGCTAGCCTTTTATAAATTTAAAATGGTATAATGAATTATCCTAAGGAGTAACTATATGTTTGATCAAAAGCCCATTCGAATTCAAATTATTGGCTATAGTGGGAGTGGTAAGTCTACTTTAGCCAAGATATTAAGTCAGTATTTAAATATTAATGTTTTATATCTTGATAATGTTCAATTTTATGGTGATTGGCAAGAAAGATCACTATTAGAGAAAAACAATATTGTTAATGATTTTCTAAATAAAAATGATTCATGGGTTATAGATGGAAACTATTCTAAGGTAGCACCACAACGCTTTGACCTTGCTAATATAACGATATTTTTAAACTATAATCGCTTTTATTGCTATAGGCAATGTAAAAAAAGGTATAAAATGAATTTAAATAGGAGTAGGGAAAGCTGTCCTTGTATTGAAAAATTTGATTTAGAATTTAAAAAATGGATTTTAATTAATGGGCGCACAAGAAAAAATAAACAACAGCATTTACAAAATTTAAATAAAACTAAAGGCATTAAGTTAATTTTTAAAAACAGAAGACAATTAAAAAAATGGCTGATTGAAAATAATATTCAAATGTAAATAAATAGCTTCAAAGTATAATCAATAATTTTAAAGAAAAAATTCTTAAATAAAAGATTAAACTTTGGAGTTTTTAAATTTTATAGATGCAAAATTGATTAAGTGTGATATTATATTAGGGTAGTTATTTAGGTGCTTAGCGATAAGCTTAATAAGGAACACAAGTGAAAGACTTGGGCTGTACCAGCAACTGTGATGCTGATGAAATCAAATTTACCATTGGATTTATATCTGAGAAGGTTGACGTAGGATGAAGCAAAGCCAGGAGACTTGCCTAAATACATTAAGGAAAGGATATCGAAGTATCTAAGATATTGCTGGATTACGGTATTGATGATATGAAGATGGTAAACTAAATGTTTAAAAAATTTTTTGTTATGGTAGCATTATTAGCTACATTATTACTCCTAGGCGGATGTAATGAAAAAAAGGCTGTTGATGGAGCATTTGATTTCATTATATATGAAAGTGATGCCAATAATTCAGATTTATCTGATAATAAAGTGGTGGCAACCTATCATATTGAATATACTAATGCCAAAACAGTAACTGACGCTCTTATTAAAAAAGGCTCAATTTATTTTTTTAGTGAGGAGTCACCAGATTATTTAATTTTAAAGCCAAGTGCCTATGGCTTAAGCTATTCAGAGGGCTATTTCCAAAATTATAGTGAATGTGCAAGTGGTGAGCAAATTGATGTTTCATGGTCATATTCAGCTATAAATGGTGAGATGGCAAGTGTTGGAATTGGCGAAACACCATTAGAAGGCCTAGTAGAGTACGGTTTTGTAATAAACGGTTGGAAGTAAGAATCATCTCAAGGATGATTCTTTTATTTAGATAGTAACTCTCCATTATAGATAGAAACATTTTAGGTTAGCTTGTATATAATATTAGCCGAGGTGAATTTTATGATTAAGGATATTATTTTAAAAAGAAGAAAAGAATTGAATATGACCCAAGCACAATTAGCTAATAAACTCAATGTTAGTGATAAGGTTATTTCTAAATGGGAAACAGGAAGAAGTATTCCTAATACCTACATATTAAATGATTTGGCTGAAGCCTTAGAAATTTCATTGCAGGAATTATTAGAACAAGCTACAACAGATATAAAATCAGAGGAGTTTGAAAGTGAAGCCATTTTTAAATACAATTCCTTAATAGCTATTGTTGGGGCGATTCAAATTGCTTCTTCGTTATTTATATTATTAGGAAGATATTTATATAATATAAATAATTATGTAGGGTATAGTTTATTATCTTATATTTTAGGAATTATAGGATTACTTATAAGTGGTGTTGTTTATTTTATATTTAGTAGAAAATATAATGCTTTGTATTTAAAAAATAAAATTTTTAAATCTGCAAACGATAAAATTTTATGGTTTGATTTATTATTAATAAGTGTTTGCATTATAATTTTTGTGGCTTTGCATGGATTAATTTTCTATGAGAGCGTAATAGTATTTTTAATATCAGAATTTATTTTAGTTGTGATCTTTTTGATTTTAAGGCACTTGAATAAAAAAATTTAACTTTTGTGACTTAGTTACAGTTTATTTTGTTTTTTGTGTGTATAATATAGGTGTAAATAAGGAGGAAACTAAAATGAAAGAAATAACAATTACAAAAGATAATTTTAAATCAGAGGTTTTAAATTCAAATATACCAGTACTAGTAGATTTTTGGGCTAGCTGGTGTGGACCATGCCGTATGCTAGGACCAATTATCAGTGAAATTGCTGATGAATATGATGGACGTATTAAGGTTGGCAAAATTAATGTAGATGAGGAAGAAGAATTAGCTACAATCTTTAAGGTTTCTAGTATTCCAACCGTAATGGTATTTAAAGATGGCAAAGTTATCGCCTCAACAGTGGGCTATCAACCTAAAAATAAATTATTATCTTTATTAAATTTATAATATAAAGGCCGTAAGATTTCTTATGGTCTTTTTTATGGCTTATTAAACTAGTAATTTTAAATAAAAAAGTAGTATAATATAAATTAGAAGAGGGTGATTTTATGAGTTCTTTTAAGGATTTAAAAATAGTTGATAATTTTTATCAAACTTCGGCCTTTTATCCTATGCCAACTATTTTAATATCTACATTGGATGATGATGGTAATACAACTTTGGGGGCTTATTCCTTATGTTTTCCGTATTATATAGCTGGTAAAGATTATTATGCTATGATTTTAGAGTGCCGAAATTCATCCAATACGGCACAAAACATTTTGAAAAGGGGTAAATGTGCCTTAAACTTTTTAGAGGATAATAAAAAAGATTTTATTGAGACAGTTCGTTTAGGCTTTCCTGGTGAAACCTCTAAGGAGAAAATGAAAGATTGCAAATTTGTTTTAGAAAAAGGACTTGCTGATGGTAAGCGTCCATTAGTAATCCAAAAGGCATATCAAGTTTTTGAATGTAGTTGGGATGATACATTAGAGGATGCCTTTTTAGATAGAGAAAAAGTAAATCAGTTAGAAGGAATAGAAGGACCTTATCGTAATTTTAATGGAGTAACATCAAAATATGGCTGTCATTTTATATTAAAAATAGATAAAATTTTGATGAAGGAAAAATTCTATAATGCAATTATCAATGGTGTGAGTGCTAAGAGCTTTCCTCGTGTTCCTGTTGATTATGGTTATAGAGATTCAACTAATTTCTGGTATACTAAATTTAGAAGACCTATTGCAGCTGCTATTCCTGCCGGTAAGGAGGCAGATCTTGAAAGTGTAAAGTATGCTGCAAGACGCGTCGATCCAGATGTAGTGTTTACAGATGATGCCCTAAAAATGCTTGTTAAGGTACCTAGGGTATTTTTAAAGATGGTTTTAACAGGTTGTGTAAAGTATGCTAATGAGCATAATATTAAGGTTATAGATGAAGCTGTTATGAAAGAAATTAATGATAAGCGTAAAAATAAATAGATTATAGCCTAAGAGAAATCTTAGGCTATAGAATAATTATGGAGGAAAAATGTTTAATTTTAATACGGATAAGATAGTATTTAATACCGATATTGAGACATCATATCATGGTAAAAAATTAATTTTAAAGAATGTATATAGATATCAAGGACCTATAACTATGCAATTGTTGCCATATGGAGGGATTCAATCAGTTTATGGGTATAATTTAATTGTTAACACTAAGGATGGATTTATTAGTTGCAATAATGTTGTTTATGATAATTTATTACAATCTACAAAAGATTTTATAATGAATCATCCTGATTTGGTTAATAGTGTTTTAGGTATAGATTAATGACATTATTTGAAATGAGGGTTTATAAGATTGTTGAACAAATTCCAAAGGGAATGGTAATGACCTATAAACAAATTGCCATCCTTTTAGGTAACAAAAATCTAGCAAGAGCCGTAGGTAATGCCTTACATAAGAATAAGGATTTAGAGAAAGTGAAATGTTACAAGGTTGTTAATTCAAAAGGGAGAATTTCTAGAAATTTTGCTTTTGGTGGCTCTTTGGAACAAAAAAAGCTATTGTTAGCCGATGGAGTTGAATTTATATCTAGTGATTGTGTGGCCTTAGAAAAGCATTTATATAAAATATGATTAATATTTTTGGTAGGCTTTTCTAAATTTTAAGGGAGTAATGTTGAAATACTTTTTAAAATGTTGGCAAAAATGCTCTGTTGATGAATAACCACATAAAGTAGATATTTCTGATATTTTTATGTTGGAATTTAGTAGCTGATTTTTAGCAAAATTCATTTTAGCTTCTAATTTTAATTGGGAAAAGGTTTTATTGTATTTAGCTTTTAGCATTCTTTGAAGCTGTCTAGGGCTTGTATATAATTTGGTGGCAAGCTTAGTTATTGTGATGGTTTTAAAATCATTTAAAAAGATTTCTTCAATAGTGTAGTTTATATTATCGACTTTTAACTCTTTAGTCATTATTTTATCGCTATTTTTATTTCTTAATATTTCAATAATAAGTAATTTTAATAGGCATTCTGAATTTATTTCAAAGCCTATTTTTTTATTTTGAAATTCATACATAATTGATTTAAATAGCTCTAGAATATTTTTTTTATTTGAAATTGCAATATTTTTAATTTTGGTTAAGGAATTTAAATAATTATTGCTATTACCAATTTTATTCATAGTTAAGTACAAAGAATATTTTAAAAGGGGAGTATAAACAATTTGCTCGTGATTAACAAACGGACCAGTTACAAATAAAGACATAGGATTTATATCATATTGTGTATCATCAATAATCATCTTACCAGTCCCACTTTCATAAAAATGTATTTCTAAACTATTGTGGGAATGGTAATGAGCAGGGGAAGATTTGGTAAGTGTCTGCAGTCTAAAATCGTTTACCGATATAATATAATCTTCAAATTGGAATTGTAAAATATCCTTAAAAAAAATAGTATCCAAGTTAATTCACCTCTTTGCTAATATTATATCAAAATGTCCTAAATACGACAATATATTTAAAAAAATGTCATTAAATTATATTTGAAAACGTATTTATTTTGTTTATAATTATAAAAGAAAGGGGATACAATTTATGAAAAAAACAAAAATATTTTTACTATTAGTAGTTATATTTTTTTCATTAGGATTAATGTCTTGTAACAAAAATGATGTCGATAAAAATGATGATGTTAATGATCAAGAAAATAATGAAAATAATGATAATAATTCTAATGGAGAAAATAATGAAAATAACGGAAGTACAAACGATGATAATCAATCTTCTACAGACCCAACAACACCAGAAGATATTACTATCTTTTTAGCTGGTGATTCTACCGTTAAAACCTATGATGAAGATCAATTTATAGGTGGTTGGGGTCAATATTTAGATTTATTTGTAGATGATAATATCACAGTTGTTAATTGTGCTCAAGGTGGAAGAAGCTCTCGTTCTTTTATAAATGAGGGTAGATTATATAATATAGAGGGCAATAACTATAGCTTTGATCAAAATGGTGGCAAATCTATAGAGGATTCAATAGAAGCTGGAGATTATTTATTTATTCAATTTGGTCATAATGATGATGATACTAAAAAAGCTTCATCATATTCAACCTTATATGATAGAATGACTCCACTTGGAGTAGCAGATCAAGATGGGGTATATCCAACAACAGAGGGCCAAAGAGTTCCAACTACATCCTTGCCAACTGAATTTACTCAAAATGTTTCTCAAGCTGTAGCAGATAGTGCTTTAAATGAAATTCAAAAATATGGTTCAACATATTATTCTTATGATTGTGGTGGAACATATAAGTGGTATTTAAAGCAATATATTGATTTCGCACGTGAAAAAGATGCAATTCCTGTTTTAGTCACTCCAGTATCAAGAGTTAAATTTGATGCTAACGGAACTATAATTGGTGGTGCTGGCTTACATGGAGAAAATTTTGCTTACGTTCAAGCTGTAAGACAATTAGCTAGTGAAGAGGATTGCTTATTAATAGATTTATTCCAAGAAACTAAAAATATGCTAGAGGTTGCAACACCAACATATGCTAATTACTTAATGGCTCTTAAGCCAAATGATTTGGTTGGAGAATGGCCATTAACATATGATACTACATATGGAGAAGCTTCACTAGGCTACACAGGTATAGAGGCAACTCATTATAATAAGTATGGTGCTTATTTAACTTGTGCATTACTTGTTGAGGAAATTTTACAATCAGATGAGTCTAAAAATGCTGGTAAAGAAAGCTTTGCATTTAAAGATAGCTTGAATACATCACCATCATCTTACATAGACCCTTCTAATTTAATGAGCAAATCTATTGTTAATTCATTAGAGGCTTTATGTGAGGTTGTAGAGCCTTCAAATCCTAATCGTGTTTATCCTTTGGCTAATGATGTTGTTACTAAAATTAATAGCATTCAAGCCTTAGGAGAGGTAACTAATGACAACTATTTAGAAATTCAAGTTTTATGCCAAGAAGCACGTAAAGCTTATAATAGTTTAAATATAGATGATCGTAGTTTGGTTACTAATCTTCAAACATTAGAACAAATAGAGGCCAAGGTTGATGAATACATTGCTCAAAATGCACCAAAGCCAGTTCAAGTAATTGAACTTAATCCATCAGACTTAGTTTCAAATACTTATACTCAAAATATTGAATCATCAATATTTACTATTGCTGCCTCAGCAGGTAAAAATGTTGAAATTAAGGATAATAGTTATAACTTTACTTATAATTTGAACGAATATAGTACAACTAAATACATTAAACTTGGTGGTACTGCAGATACAACCGGAAGATTTATTCAATTTACTACAACTGGTGCTTGTAGAATAACAGTAGCTGCTAAATCTAGTGGTACTGCAGATAGAGTATTAAAATTAGTTGATTCAAATAATACCCAGGTTGCTACCTTTGATGCTAAATCTAGTACAGGAATTACAACTGTTGATGTTGATGCAGCTTCAACATTTAAATTATCCTCTACTAGTGGTGGAGTATATATTTATTATATTATAATCGAATATTTCCAATAATTTTTCCCATCTTAGAGATGTTATAGTATTTTGCTATAACATCTCAAATTACTTTATTAAATATGCTATTAAATTTAGAGGAGATGATAGTTAATAAAAAAAATTTTATTAGCAATTTTATTGTTATTGTCTATTGTTGTTATTACCTCATGTAGTAAAAATGACGATGATAATAATCAAACAAATGATAAACCTGTTACTTTAGCTGCACCAGTTATTACATTAACAAATAATGTTGTATCATGGACACAGGTTAATAATGCTACAGGATATATTGTATCTAAAAATAACACGGAGCTTGATGTTATACAACAAACATCCTATACTATAACTGATACAGAGGTTGGTGATTATGTGATCAAGGTTAAAGCAGTAGGTGATAATGAAAATTACCTAGATAGTAATTATTCAAATTCAATTACATATAAAGTAGAAAAGCCACAAGAAGATACACCTACACTTACTAATACTACTGTGTATGTAGTTGGCGATTCAACAGTTTCTTCTTTTAATGATAACTATTTTTATCCAAGATATGGCTATGGAACTCAATTATTGAATTATTTAGATTCTCAATATGTAACAGTTAATAACCTAGCCTTATCAGGTAGAAGTTCTAGAAGCTTCTTAAAAGAGGCAAACTATAATACATTAAAAAGTAGTATTCAAAGCGGAGACTATTTAATTATAGGATTTGGTCATAATGATGAAAAAGCAGAATTAGATAGATATTCTAATCCTAATTTATCATATATGGATTCAACTAGAATGTTAGGAAATACAGAACTAGAAAGTGAAGTTTCATTCCAATATGTTTTATATAATTACTATGTAAAATTAGCTTTAGATAAGGGTGCTACTCCAATTTTATGTACTCCTATTGTAAGATATAACGATACTAATAATTATGATGGTTCTTCAAGCCATGTTACTACTGATGCAACAGCAGAAGGCATAGTTTATCCTGGTGGTGACTATTCTCAAGCAATAAAAACACTAGGTTCGCAAACTAATACTACAGTTATCGATTTAACTACTATAACTAAAGAGGAATACATTGAGCTTGGTAGTGAGGCACGCTATTTCCATGCTATGACTTCAGGAAAATATAATGATGATAAGACTGAAATTATTGGTAATCTTGATTCCTTAGATAAAACTCACACTAATATTTACGGTGCTAAAAATAATGCTTATAATATTTGTAAAGCTTTATTAGAAACTGATAATACCCTAAAGTATTATGTCAAGTCAGATATTGTAAAGCCAACTAAGGAAAATGATCTAGTAAGCAATCCAAACTATGTTATTCCAACCTATAGTGAATTTACTGATGCAGATAAATCTTTAAATTGGACTTCAGTTACAGCTCCATGGTATGGTAGTGTATTTGGCGATTGTGGTGGAGCTTCTAAGATAACTACATTTACAGTAGCTCAAAATGGTAATAGCTTTACTGTTGGTAATACTACAAATGCTGGAAAAATTGGATCATCAGAGGGTATTGCTATGATTTTCCAACAGGTTTTAGCAACAAAGAATATAGAATTTGAAGCAACAGTTAAATTAACTAATTTCGTTGCTAACAACAATCAAACTGGCTTTGGATTAATGATTAGAGATGACATATATGTTGATACTTATGATGCATCTATATTAAGCAATTATTGTGCTGCAGGTATGTATGTTAGTGGTAGTGGTCAAACATTTAATGCCCTATATTCTAGAGTAAATGGTATTTTGACTCCATCAGGAAATAAATTAGTTCAGCCACAGCAAAATGAAGTTATTAATTTAAAGATTACTAAGGTTAATTCAACAGTTACAGTTTATTATAATAATTTAGAACAAGCCTACTATGATTTTGATCTACAGGCTATAGATAATAAATACTTTTATGTTGGTATGTATGCTACAAGAGGTACAGTGGCTACATTTGAAGATGTTGTTTTAACCATTACTGGTGATTCAACTCAAGCATAATGTTTGTTGGGGTGCTATCTTTTAGGATAGCACCTTTTTTTCTATATAAAGACTTAGTTATTAAAGGTTGAAATATTAATTTCTTTAAAATATAATATCCGTGGAGGTAATAAATATGATATTAAGCGAGACATATAAGCTTTATAATGGCGTAGAAATTCCTAAAATTGGTTTTGGAACATGGCAAACTAAAAGTGGTAAGGAGGCTTATGACGCAACAACCTATGCACTTCAGGCTGGTTATAGGCATATTGATACTGCCTATGTTTATGAAAATGAGCAAAGTGTTGGTCAGGCAATTTTAGATTCCAAAATAAAAAGAGAAGAAATTTTTATCACTACTAAATTGCCAGCAGATATTAAAACTTATGAAGGTGCCTTGGAATATTTCGAAAAATCAATTAAGAATTTAGGTGTTGATTACATAGATTTATATCTAATTCATGCTCCATGGCCTTGGAGTAATGTTGGTGCTGACTATACATCAGGAAATATAGAGGCATGGAAGGCCTTAATAAAATTATATAATGATAAAAGGGTTAGAAGTATTGGTGTTTCTAATTTCCATGTTAAGGATATAGAGGCTTTAATACAGGCTACTGGTTTTAAGCCAATGGTTAACCAAATTCGTTATTTTGTAGGAAATACTCAGGAGCCTATTACAAAATATTGTCAAGAAAATGACATATTAATAGAGGCATATTCTCCATTAGCTACAGGCGAATTGCTAAATAATGAATTATTAAATAAATTAGCAAAAAAATATAATAAGACAATTGCTCAAATTTGTTTAAGATATTGCTTAGAAAAATTTACCTTACCTTTACCAAAAAGTGTTAATAAGGATAGAATATATGCTAATACTGATGTTGATTTTGAAATTTCCAAGGAGGATATGCAGTATTTAGATAATTTACATCATATAGCTTCAACTCGTCCATTTAGAGATTAATAAATAGTTTTTTATGAATTGTTTGACAAAATAGTGTTAAAATTATATAATAGTAGCGAAAACGACAAAATTCTACAAATTTTGCGTATTATATGGGTGGTGCTAATATGACTTTACAGGATTTTTTACAGGACATTCAAAATAAGTTTGAGGATAGGCAATATTCTTCATTTAGAGATTTTATTCAAGATATTTTAGCTGAATTTAATATTAAAGAGTTGGTGTTTGCACGAACTGGTTTAAATTTAAAAGGAAATGTTGCTAAAATAAATATTAATGTTGAAATTGGTCGTAATAGCAACATAGTCTTAATGAATTTAAAGGTTGTTTTTAAAGATAGTCGTTGCAAAGAGGTAGAGGAAATAACTTTACATAGAAATCCTTATCAATTAAATACTTATGAGGAGCTTGTTGAATTAGTCGCAAAATTAAAAGAAGAATATAAAGATAAATATCAAAGTATTGCCAATGAATATCTTGATTTAGCTAAAAGCATGAATTTATCTAAGGATGATGCTATTAAATTAGGTGAGGCTTTTTATAGACTTAATGGTAATGCAAGAGATGTATTATTGTCTATGAAGGATAATAAAGAGGAATAATATTAAATTAAGTATGATTTATAAATTAATATAGGTCATGCTTTTTTTATTTATATTGAAAATTAATTTAAGTAATTAAATATGTTACCATTTGGTAATTTTAAGAGGAAAAGAGCATCATATAATTTTCTAAATTTTATTTATTCTATAGAATTTTTAAAAATAACGTGATATAAATATAAGTAGTGTTTAGAAAGAGGTTTTTATTATGGTACAAGAGATAAGTATTGATTTATTTGAGAAAAACGCTAGAGCTTTTAATAAAAAGGGATTGCAAAGAAAGTATTCTACGATAGCTAATCATTTTGCTGAATATATTCCTTTACCACCACTTGGAGCTAGCTCTAAGTTTGTGTTAGAGGTTGTTATTGATAAGGATTACGTTGGTCTTTTACAGGATTATTTAAAATCACAGGGCTATGAAATAATTGGCGCTAAAGATTATTTTCATTTAAGTAATCTAATTAATGATTATCATAAAAATGAGTTGCTATATAAGCCTTATAAAGAAAAAATGCAAGAAATTGAAAAGGAATGCCAAAACATTAAAGCTGAGGCAAAGCCTTATGAAGAAATTCAAAATGATGATGTTAAATTTTTCTTTCTTCCATACAATAATGAGGTTAGTAATTTATGTGAGTTTGTTGAAAAAGAAAAGGATCATTTATATAAGCTAGCTAAGGATAATGACATTACTATAGTAATGAACCTTAAGCCATATACTAATATGCTTAGAGGATTTATTGGTTTTAATTATTTGGATGCTGAAGCTAAAGAGGAAACTGTAGTTGATTTTTCAAGTAATATCTATTTTACAGTTGATTTTTCTAAGGCAACAGGAGTATATGCAGCAGCGCTTTTACTTAGTGGAGTTACAGATGAGAAAGAGGATTTAGAATTGATGGGTTGCCATATTCTAGCAGAAAATTTAAAATATAGCAAATAAAAAAAGGCCTATTAATATATAGTGAAATCCATAAGTTGAACTAGTAAATAATACTATAATACTTAATGGTTTTCACTATAATAGGCCCGATTTTTTTTATTTTCTAATACCACCAGATTCTGGCAATAAATCTTGATATGAATATTCTAAAACGTATGCATCAGTTTTAGCTTTACCATTTTCTTGATATGTAAATTCTAAATACAAATAGATATTAGGTTCATTTACAGTAACCTTGACTGGCCATGTATCTGCTTTTTGAGGAAAATCAACTATATTGCTGATAGAAAAAGTCTTTCTATAGGTTACAGAGCCTTCAGCAGTTGATTTGTCATCAGCTAGTCTTAATGATGTAGTTTTAGTTGCATAACTAACAAATCCTATCCAATCAGCTGTTAAGCAAACATTAGCTGTTATATTTTTAGATAAATCCTTAGAATTTTCATTTTTATAAACTCTTAATTCATAGTTAGCGGTTTTTTTATCTTCATTATATTCAACGCATTTGAATATAATACCATATTCATCAAATTGGCTACCCTTCATTCTAGTTGGCTCTTGATTATAGCTACTTGAATCATATTGTTCTTCAGTGTTTTTATCCTTAAATGCTTCTAATTTGTTACTATTGTATACTGAAACGTAGTTTACAATTATAAAAATACAAAATATTACTACAAACAATATTGGAATTAGTATAAATAAAGTAAATATATTTCTACCAAATAGTTTGTTTTTCTTACTTGAATTATTATCTTTCATTTTATTTGCACCTATCTTTCAAGAGATATTATATCAAAAGAATAAAAAAAAAGCATTAAAAATTTATTGTTTATCATAAAAAAGATTTTTCATTGACTATGTGTCTTAAAAAAAGTATAATAAAATAGTAAGTTTTATACAAAACTTTTAAAAAACAAATAGTGGAGGAATAATATGCATTTACTTATATTAGGCGCAATGCCTATTTATGTATGGGTCATCCTTCTTATTTTGTGTTTAATTGCCGGATGCGGTATTGGCTATTTTATTCGCTTGAAAATGCATGAAAAGTCTTTTGCTAAAACTAAACAGGCATCAGAAAAAATTATCTCTGATGCAGAGGTAGAGGCTGAAAAGAGAAAAAGGGAGTCAATTCTTGAAGCAAAGCAAGAAATTGCAGATTTAAAGGCTGATGCAGATAAAGATATTAGAGAGAGAAAAAGTGTTGTAGTTGAATTAGAAAACAAATTAAATCAACGTGAGGACTCTCTTGATCGTCGTTCTTCAAATTTAGATCGTCGTGAAGAGATGCTTAATGCCAAAGAAACTAAAATTGATGAAAAAAAGTCAGAACTTGAACAACAAAATATTAAGGTTGAAGCTATTTTAAAGCAACAAGAACAAAAATTAATTGAGATAGGAAACTTAACTCGTGATGAAGCCAAAAAGATTATTATGGATTCTGTTCGTGCTAATATGAAATTAGAAATCGCTTCTTATATTAAGGAAGAAGAAGAAAAGGCTAAGCTTGAAGTTAAAACTAAAGCTAAAAATATTCTATCTCTAGCTATTCAAAAATATGCTGGTGAAACTGCAGGAGAAGCAACTGTATCAACTGTATCATTGCCTGTTGAAGAGATGAAAGGGCGTATTATTGGTCGTGAAGGACGAAATATACGTACAATTGAATCCTTAACTGGAGTTGATTTGATAATTGATGATACTCCAGAGGCAGTTGTTTTATCAGGATTTGATCCTGTTAGAAGAGAAATTGCTAAGAGGTCACTTGAAATTTTGGTGTCTGATGGTCGTATCCATCCAGCTAGAATTGAAGAAGTTGTAGAGCGTTGCCGTGGTGAGGTTGAAATGGTTATTCGTGAAATGGGCGAAGAGGCTGTATTTAAAACCGGCATTGGTAAGGTTCATCCTGATTTAGTTAGATTAATTGGTAGATTAAATTATCGTACTAGCTATGGTCAAAATGTTCTAAAGCACTCAATTGAAACAGCTATGATAGCAGGTAAGCTTGCTAGCGAAATTGGTGAAAATGAAATTTTAGCTCGAAGAGCTGGTTTATTACATGATATTGGGAAGGCTGTTGACCACGAAATTGAGGGTTCACATGTAGAAATTGGTGTAGAACTTGCTAATAAGTATCATGAGCCAAAAGAGGTTGTTGATGCAATTGCTTCTCATCATGAGGATGTTGCTCCTAAGACAATCATTGCTGTTTTAGTTGCAGCAGCCGATGCCTTATCTTCTGCTAGACCAGGAGCTAGAAGTGATTCTTTAGAAAATTATACTAAGAGATTAGAAAATCTTGAGGCAATTTCAAATAGTGTCAAAGGTGTTTCTTCTTCATATGCAATTCAAGCAGGTCGTGAGGTTAGAGTTATCGTAAATCCTGAAGAGGTTGATGATTTATCTACTATTATTATTGCTAGACAAATTAAAGAGGAAATTGAAAATAAGCTTTCTTATCCAGGAACTATTAAAGTAACTGTTATTAGAGAAATGAGAGCTGTTGATGTTGCAAAATAAAAGAGTGAGGTTTCTCACTCTTTTTTAAAACTTAGGAGGTATAAAGTGAGAATATTATATTTAGGAGATATAGTTGGAGAAGATACGATAGAAGTTTTAAAAAGAAATTTAGATGCAATAAAAAATGAATATAAAATAAATGTAGTTTGTGCCAATTGTGAGAATGTTTCAAAGGGTAAGGGATTGACTTATAAGCATTATAAAAGCTTAAAAAGCCTAGGTATTCAAGCAATGAGTATGGGTAATCATACTTTTTCTAAATCGGAGATAAAAGATTTTATTGATGATGCTACTATTTGTAGGCCTGCTAATTTAAATACAGCATACGGCAAGGGCGTTTTATATTTAAATTATAATGATAAGAAAATCGCGATTGTAAATTTATTAGGTAGAGTGTTTTTAAATACACCTTTGGATTGCCCTTTCAAGACTATGGATCAAATTTTACCAACTATTAAGGCAGATTATATTTTAGTTGATTTTCATGGTGAAGCAACTAGCGAGAAAAAAGCTTTTTTTTATGATTTTGCAGGTAAAGTAACTGCAGTTTTAGGTAGTCATACTCATACTCAAACAGCTGATGAGCAGGTATATAATGGTACGGCCTTTATAACTGATATGGGTATGTGTGGCGTTTATGAAAGTATCTTAGGTGATGATAAGGATAGTGTAATTAATAGATTTAGAAGTGGTGTTTATGAGCCTTTAGCAGTAGCTAAGGCAAATGAATACATTATAAATGGTGTTGTTTTAGATATAAATAAAGATGTTAAGATTACTAGAGTTAATAAACGTTTAAAGATGGAATAAATAAATAATATTTTCATATACTTAAATAGGGAGGAAAACATATGGAAATATTAAAAATATCAACTAAATCAAAGCCAACAAGTATAGCAGGAGCTTTGGCTAATGCATTTAAATCAAAACAAGTTGTTGAGATGCAGGCCATTGGAGCAGGTGCTATTAACCAAGGAGTGAAGGCTATTGCTATAGCTAGAGGGTATGTAGCTCCTAGTGGCAAGGATTTAATAGTTGTCCCAGCCTTTTCTGATATCTTAATTGATGGTGAAGAAAAAACAGCTATAAAGCTAATTGTAAAGGCAGTTTAAGTGGCTCTTAAGAGCCACTTTTTTAATTTTATGGAAAATAGTATAAATTAAAAATCGATTATTTAAGCATAATTAATTAAAGTAAAACCTTTTATTCTTTACATATATTATAAATTCAGTGTATAATACAAAATGGTGATTAAGATGAAGAATATTAAGATTGCTTTACCATCCTTACGTGATGCAAAGCTTAGAAGAAATTTAAGCGTTGAGACTATTAGATATCGCTTAGATGAAAAATATAAAAATATTGGTAAAGGCAAAACCTATTATATATTTACCTATGGCTGTCAGGGTAATGAAGCTGATAGTGAGGTTATGAGTGGAATATTAGAGGGTGTAGGCTATACATTAAGTGATGATCCTATGAATTCTGATGTTGTATTACTAAATACATGTGCTATAAGAGAAAATGCCGAACAAAGGATTTGGGGTGTTTTAGGTCAACTTAAGGGCAAAAAACGTGAGAATCCGGATATGATTATCGGAATTTGTGGTTGTATGCCTCAAGAGGAAAATGCAACTAATAAAATTCTACAATCATATGATTTTATCGATTTAGTTTTTGGAACTCATAATCGTGATCATTTACCAAAGCTAATTTATGAAGCTTATCTTACTAAATCAAAGGTTGTTGAGGTTTTATCTAATGAGGGAACTATCTTAGAGGATGCTCCTAAGGTTAGAGCTTCTAAGCATAAGGCTTGGGTTAATATAATGTTCGGTTGCGATGAATTTTGTACGTATTGTATTGTTCCTTATACTAGAGGTAGAGAACGTTCTAGAAGTAAGGAGGATATTATTAACGAGGTAAAAGAATTAGTTAGCTTAGGATATAAAGAAATTACTTTATTAGGTCAAAATGTAAATGCCTATGGCAAGGATTTAAATGCTGACTACACATTTGGTGATTTATTATATGATTTAGATAAAACTGGAATTGAAAGAATTCGTTATACTACCTCTCATCCTCGCGATTTAGATGAAAAAACAATGCACGCTATGAAGGATTGTAAATCAGTCATGCCTCATTTGCATCTCCCTGTGCAATCAGGTGATAACTCTATTTTAAAAATTATGAATCGTAAATATACCTACGAGGATTATATGGCTAAAATTACAAGGCTTAGAGAATTAGTTCCAGATATAGCTATTACAACAGATATTATAGTAGGTTTTCCCAATGAGACTGAAGAGCAATTTCAAAATACAATGAAGCTAGTTAGAAATGCTAAATTCGAAGGGGCATATACCTTCATATATTCTCCACGTGAAGGAACACCAGCTGCTAAAATGATTGATAATGTATCTATGGAGGAAAAAAAGGATAGATTATATCGTTTAAATGAATTAGTTAATGAGGGATATAAAAAGGGACATGAAAGATTTTTAAATCAAATCGTTGATGTCTTAGTAGATGGTAAGAGTAAAAATGGTGAGCAAATGATGTGTGGATATACTCCTCATTTGAAACTAGTGCATTTTAAGTCAAATGATTTATCATTAGTTGGTAAAACTGTAAAGGTTAAGGTAACTGAGGCTAAAACTTGGTTTATGATTGGTGAGCTTTGTGAACAATAGAATAAGTCACATATTAAAATATTTTAAAGATACCCCAGAAGTACAAAGAATTAAGGAATTAGAACCCTATATTGATAATAATAAAAAAATAAATGAGCTTTTTTCATTATTAAAAGATAAGCAAAAAGAATTAGTTAGGGCTCAAAATGGTAATGATATTTGTGATTTAAAAAAAATAAAGCAAGAGTATAATGGCATAAAGCAAAAGCTTTTAGATTTGCCTTTTTTAGAGGAATATCTTGAGCTTGTTGATTATGAGCATAATATTTTACAGCAATTAGCATCTGAAATTGAAATAGAACTTCAAAAGAGCTTAAAATAGCTCTTTTTTTATCTTGACATTATACCCCCTAGGGGTATATAATTCAGATGGAGGCGATATAATGGACGGATGTTGCTTAAATAGTGGTAAGGTTAAAATTAGAAGTAAAGAAGAAAAGAAAAATCTAGACGTAAGAATAAACAAAATTATTGGTCAATTAAATGGGGTAAAGGCTATGATTGATGAAAATAGGTATTGTGATGATGTTCTAATCCAGCTTTCAGCTATAGATAAATCGATTAAAAGCCTAGCTAATATTATTTTAGAAAATCATATGCATACCTGTGTTATCGATGAAATCAAAAAGGACAATTACGAGGTTGTCGATGAGATTATAAAATTATTTAAGAGGTTTCAATAATGAAGGAAAAATTTAAGGTTGAAGGAATGACCTGTGCTAGTTGTCAAAGTCATGTTCAAAAGGCTGTTGAGAAGTTAGACGGCGTCAAAGATGTTAATGTTAACTTATTGACTAATTCTATGGAGGTTGATTTTGATGATAGTATTTGTTCAATTGATAAAATAGAGCAAAGCGTATCATCAAGTGGCTATAAGGCTATAGCCTCAAGTGGAAAACAACAAATTACTGCCACAAAAGATTATAGCTTAGCTAAGCTAATAGCTAGTTTTATTTTATTAATTATTCTTATGTATATTTCGATGGGGCATATGGTAGGTTTACCATTACCTAGCTTTTTAGGTGGTTATGAGGGAGCTATTGCCTTTGCTTTTACGCAATTTTTAATAACCATAGTGATTGTCTATATTTATAGGAATTATTATATATCAGGCTTTAAAAAATTATGGAAGCTAAGTCCTAATATGGATTCTTTAATTGCTTTAGGCTCTTTAGCTTCACTTGTATATGGTATTTTTGCCATATATAGAATCGCCATGGCAGTATCACATCAAGATGTAGATGTTGTTTTAGAATATAGACATAATTTATATTTTGAATCAGCTGCAATGATATTAACATTAGTAAGTCTTGGTAAATATTTAGAGGGATTATCTAAAAAAAGAACTACTAATGCTATAACAAAGCTTATGGATTTAAGGCCTAAAATGGCAACAATATTAAAAAATAGCGAAGAAATTACAGTTAATGCCACAGATATTAAAGAGCATGATATACTTGTAATAAAAAAAGGTGAGCAGGTAGCTGTAGATGGCATTGTTGTTGAAGGTAAAGCCTCTATTGATCAGTCGAATATAACAGGAGAAAGTATGCCTGTTTATAAAAAGCCTGGTGATGGTGTCTTTTCATCTACAATCTTAACTAGTGGATATTTAAAGGTTGAAGCCTTAAAGGTTGGTGGCGATACCTCAATTAATACAATTATCCATTTAGTCGAGGAGGCTGGTAATTCTAAAGCACCAATTTCTAAACTTGTAGATAAAGTTTCATTATATTTTGTTCCTACTATTATAGGTATAGCTATAATTACTTTTATAGCTTTTATGATTGGCTATAGGTCATTTGAAATGGCATTTAATTTTGCAATTTCAGTTTTAGTTATTGCTTGCCCATGTGCCTTAGGATTAGCAACTCCAGTAGCAATTATGGTTGGTACAGGCAAGGGAGCTTCCAATGGACTTTTAATTAAGAATGCTGAAATTTTAGAAAAAGCTCACAATATTAAAACTGTTGTTCTTGATAAAACAGGTACAATTACCAAAGGAAAGCCTAATGTTACCGATTTGATTGTTCTTGATGAAAGTTTTGATTATAATTCTATTTTATACTCCTTAGAAAATCAAAGTGAGCATCCTTTAGCTAATGCTATAATTGAATATTTGCGTGATAAAAAATATAATTTGCTGCAAGTAGATGAATTTACTTCGTTAGATGGCAAAGGAATTAAGGGTATCATAAAGAATGAAACCTATTATGTAGGTAATTATCGTTTAGCTTGTGATATCGGACTTCATTCAGATGAATTAAAAGCTCAAATAGAAAGCTTATCTAAAGCCTCAAAAACAGTGTTAATTTTAATGACTAATAGCAAAGCTATTGCCATATTAGCCATCAAAGATGAGGTTAAAGAGAATTCCTATGAGGCTATTAAGATGTTGAAGCATAAAGGAATAGATGTAATTATGTTGACAGGTGATTCTAAAACAACAGCTGAGGTTATAGCTTCTGAGGTGGGAATTGATAAGGTTATTAGTGAGGTATATCCAACTGATAAGGCTAGAGTTATTAATTCTTTGAAAACTGATAAAAAGCATCTTGTGGCAATGGTAGGAGACGGCGTTAATGATGCCTTAGCATTAACTAGTGCTGATTTAGGTATTGCAATCGGTGGTGGAAGCGATATTGCCCTTGATTCTAGCGATATAGTTTTACTAAAGAATGATTTAATTGATGTTTTAAATGTTATAAGCTTAAGTAAAAGAATTTTAAATACAATAAAAGGTAATTTGTTTTGGGCATTTTTCTACAACTGTATAGGTGTGGTTTTAGCCTGTGGAATTTTTTATTCAAGCTTTGGTATTAAACTAAATCCAATGATAGCTTCATTAGCTATGAGCTTTTCTAGCGTATTTGTAGTATTAAATGCTTTAACTATCAATTTTTACAAACCATATAAAATAAAAACAAAAGAACAAAAGAAAGTGGAGGAAATTAAAATGAAAAAAATTGTTATTAATGTTGATGGAATGATGTGTAATCATTGTAAATCTCATGTAGAGGGAGCATGCTTAAAGGTTGAAGGTGTAAAAAGTGCTGTAGCATCTTTAGAAAATAAAAATGTTGTTGTAGAATGTGATGATAATACTTCAGTTGATTCTTTAATTTCGGCTATTAAAGAAAGTGGCTATGAAGCTAAATTATAATTACTTACGGGTGTATCAATTTGATACATCCTTTTTTATCTTAAAAGTTAGATATTACCTATTATATAAGCTTGAAAATATGTTATTATAAATACGTGAAAGGAAAGATATAATGATAAGAAAAATTGTTGAAATTAATGAAGAAAAATGCATTGGATGTGGATTATGTGCAACCGCATGTCATGAGGGTGCTATCCAAATGGTAAATGGTAAGGCCAAATTAATAATGGATGATTATTGTGATGGATTAGGTGATTGTTTGCCACATTGTCCTGTTGATGCTATAAAAATAGTAAAAAGAGAAGCTAATGATTATGATGAACAAAAGGTAGCTATGCATATGGCAACTCACTTAAAAAGTGAAAATACCAAATCACTATTAGGCCAATGGCCTTGCCAAATTAAACTGGTTCCTATTAAGGCTGATTATTTTGATAAAGCACATTTACTAATAGCTGCTGATTGTGCTGCCTATGCTTATAATAATTTTCATAATGAATTTATGAATAAAAGAATTACCTTGATTGGTTGTCCAAAATTAGATAATGTTGATTATAGTGAAAAGCTAACTCAAATAATTAATAACAATGATATTAAAAGTATCATTATTGTTAGGATGGAGGTTCCTTGCTGTAAAGGATTAGAATTGTGCGTTAAAAGGGCTATAGATAATTCTTTAAAGGATATTCCTTTTTCAGTTAGGATTATTTCAATAAAGGGTAGTATCAAGCAATGTTATTAGAGGAATGGGAAAACAAGCTCTTAGCAGTATTAATAGGCTTAGTAAATGGATTAGGAAACTAAGCGAGAATCCTCGGTTATTAAATTGCCGAGATGAAAGCCTATA
>ERZ1643246.690-NODE-690-length-41570-cov-32.154522_pt1 | contig 41570 bp, 54 predicted proteins | sample MGYA00579265_ERZ1643246 | MGnify/ENA primary metagenome ERZ1643246 (study PRJEB29033, sample SAMEA4952261) | chicken gut metagenome | biome: Broiler Chicken; feature: Gastrointestinal Tract; material: Caecum | place: Ireland | collected 2018 | study: Broiler... | reverse complement strand
ATTCCTCTGTCAGTGGAGGAAGAAAAATGAGTAAGAAGACATTAAATGAGCTGACACTGAAAGATAATTTTATGTTTGGCGCCAGTGATGGTAAATGAGGAAAACTGCAGGAAAGCCAGAAAGACTTCGAGGATGATTTTGTAAAACAGCTTCAAAATTTTATCTTTCAGGTAAAACGGGACAGAGAAATGGAGGGACGCTTTATGCTTTTGGAATTGTTATTGCAGGATGAGCGGGCCGAAGGAGTTCTGGAGGGAAAAAGAGAGGAAATCCTGGAATTGTTATCAGATTTGGATACGGTACCGGAAGACCTGGAAAATGAAGTGGAAAGCCAGGAAGATCCGGAGGTTTTAGGAATCTGGCTGAAACTGGCCGCAAGAGCTTCTTCTCTGGAGGAATTCAGAGAAAATATTCACAAATGATAAACAGATCTTACTCCTGCGAGCAATGAGCCAAGGGACATGTTGTATGTAGAATTGGCGAATGCCGCAAGGGTCTTTGAAAGCAGCGAAACTGAGGAGAAGAACTGCCGCATTAATCGAAATGGAGAATATTCCTGACATATGACTAATGTGAAAGCGCCTTCCTCAGTTCCTGTTTTTCAATGTATATCTATGCCATATCTGGCAAAATCCAAGAAATGATTTAGATTAATAAGCAATGAGGTATTTGATTTCAGGATTTCACAAGTGAGAAATCTGATGAAACCTGTATTATTTTATGAATGGGCAGAGGAATTCTATTTTCTAAGGGCCTTCTATTTTTCTTTCACCAATCTTTAGAAAATCTTAATATAATATTGTTGACAAAATTATATTATATAACATATAGTATTGAATAAGAAATAGCAAAGGGGTGAGGATATGGTTTTCAATACAGGTGCAGCCCTTCTGGATGCCATTGTTCTGGCAGTTGTATCCAGAGAGGAAGAGGGGACTTACGGCTACAAGATTACCCAGGATGTGCGCCGGGTACTGGAAGTTTCAGAATCCACCCTGTATCCGGTTCTGCGGCGCCTTCAGAAAGATGAGTGCCTGGAAACTTATGACCGGGAATTCGCAGGAAGGAACAGAAGGTATTATAAAGTCACAGAAAAAGGTATGGTACAGTTGAATCTATACAGGGAAGAATGGAAAAGCTACTCAACAAAAATCAGTACATTGTTTGAGGGAGGGGACTGAAATGAACAGAACAGAATTTTTAGAGCAGCTGGAGCGGCTGCTGTGGGATATACCGGAATCAGAAAGAAAGGCAGCTCTGGAATACTATCAGGATTACTTTGAAGACGCAGGAGCGGAGAATGAAGGAAAAGTGATCCAGGAGCTGGGAAGCCCCGGCAAGGTAGCGGCCATCATCCGGGCAGATCTGGAAAATGAGGGGATACAGTACGGAGAATATACAGAGACGGGATATACCGATGAGAGATTTCAGGAAAAAAATGTACCGGAACCTTCGGAAATGAAAGAAAACAGCGAGAAATCTGAAACCGGATCAGGAACCGGCCAGGAAGAAAATAACTGGGACGGCACCCGGTACAGAGATCCTCAGGGAGAGAGAAGACAGCACAGTTATGACGGCCCTTACAGCAGAGCCGGGTATGGAAGAGCTTACGGACAGAATCCCAGACGTTCCAGAAGCGGAGCCGGGTGGATCCTGCTGATCATTTTTGTTGTAGTAGCCTTTCCCATGGTGTTTGGTTTCGGAATGGGAGCTTTAGGTATACTTATGGGGATCATCGGAGGCATTATCGGACTGCTGGCAGGCGGGATCGGCCTGACTGTAGGCGGCGTTATGTTTCTGATCCACACCCTGGTGTTTCAGCTGCCTTCTCCTCCTACAGCAGTTGCCTGTGTGGGAGGGGCGCTTATGATGACGGCAGTTGGTATCCTGCTGCTCCTGGCTTTCATCTGGCTGGTCTTCCGGGCGTTCCCGGCAGTATTCCGCTGGGCGGTGGATCTGATCCAGAGAGTCCTGCACAGAGGTATCCGGGGAGGTGAAAATTCATGAAAAAGTTTACAAAAATCGCTTTGATCACAGCTCTTGTCATGCTGGTCACAGGAGGGATCCTTACGGCAGGAGGAATCCTTTTCGGGGCTTCCCCACAGGCATTCATGAACGGCCTGGAAAGAGGAACAAAAAATAATTCTGTTTTTAACCGCTGGTTTGGAAATCACTGGCTGGAAAGACTGACAGAACTGGATGATCTGGATGAGATCGGAGAGGACTGGGAAGATTACTGGGAGGATCGAGGAGAATCCTGGATCAGAGACTGGTCTGATGAAACAGGTATCCGCAATATGGATTGGTCCGATGCCGGGGAAAAGGCCAGCATTGACGCTTCAAAGGTGAAGAGCCTTTATGTGACGGCAGAAGCGGGAGAAATCCGGATACAGCCCTCTTCAGATGAAAAAATATGGATTTCGGGGCTGGATCCCAGTCTTTATGTGGCGGATATGGATCTTGATACAAAAGAACTTACCATATCCAGAAGCGACTCATCAGTGGACAGTGAAAAAACTCTGCTGATCCGGATCCCGCAGGATAAGGTGTTTGAGGAGCTGTATCTGAATTCCAGCGCAGGAAACCTGGAGACAGAAGGAAAACTTGCCGCCAAAATCTGTGATATGGATGTGGCGGCAGGCAATCTGGAAGTGGAACTTATGGAAGCGGATGATTCCACCCTGAACTGTAACGCGGGTCGGCTGAAGATAAAATTTACCGGGAAACTGAATGACTATGCGGCAGACGTCAGTGTTAATACCGGCGCCCTGGATCTGGGCGGAGAGAGCATAGATGGTTTTCATGATGGAACCTTTGGAGACTTAGACTCAGATAAGACTATGGACATAGATAATAATGCAGGAAATATCAGAGTAGATTTTGAAAATAAATAGAAAGGGGTATGTGTCATGTCAGATAAGAGATTATATCGTTCTTCTGTAAATTATATGCTGGCAGGAGTCTGCGGAGGGATCGGAGAATATTTTAATATAGATCCTACTCTGATCCGCCTTGCCTGGGTCATTGTCACCTGTATGAGCTTTGGTTCAGGGATCATTGCCTATATCATTGCTGCGATCGTCATTCCTAAATAAGAAAGAAAAAAGGCTGGCAGCGATTCAGTTATATCGCCTATGCAGGCTTAAGTTTGGGACCAGGTATCGTTAAAATAATTGTATAAAGAAAAAGAAAAGGGCCATACTCTAGGAAAAAGGAGTGTGGCTTTTTATGTCTAAGAAAAAAGAAGAAAAAATTAATTTAAATAGGATCCCTCAGGAGGAACAGTTAAAATATGAAATTGCCGAAGAACTGGGAGTTCTGGACAAAGTTCTGGAAGGAGGATGGAAAAGCCTTTCTGCCAAGGAGACCGGAAGGATCGGAGGGCTTATGACCAAAAGAAGAAGAGAGGAAAAAAAGAAAGAAGAAAATATGGAAATTTCTTGACGCATGTTATGGCAGGTGGTATTATACAGATGTATAATTCCATAAACCTATTAAGTGCACCTGTGTTGACCGCACAACACCGGTGAAAAGGGAATCAGGTGAGAGTCCTGAGCGATCCGGTCACTGTATTTGGGGAGCAATGCCAGAAAAATCCATTGTACGCAAGTATGAGAAGGAGAGGCAAAGCGAAGAACCATAAGTCAGGAAACCTGCTTAATAGCAGTAAGGTGAAAACTTCCGTGCAAAGTTTGAGATCCCTGTAGTCAGAAAATGACTATATGTTTCCGCTTTTCATGAGAAGGCGGATTTTTTATGGAATAAAGCCGAAAGGTAAACGCCTGAATTTATAGAATTATGCATGATTAAATGGCAGACGGTTTTTCCCGGATTCTTTTTATGGCCCTGTATATTTACTTTTCCGTTGTCCCGCAACCAACGGAACATACACATCCTCCGCAGGACCAAGGTGTCGTGACAGAAGCCGGGAAAGCCGCCGAAAACTTCATATTATCCACGGGAGAGGCTGTAACAGGCCTCTTCTTTTTGCGCGATACGCCCGGCAAGCGACTGCCGTGCTTGCACGAGCAGGCATTTGCCGGGCAACGGACAGCGACAGGCTTTGCCTGGAGCTGCCCGCAGTATCGCAGCGGATAGGGAAGGCCTCTTCCCTATCCGATTAATACGCCCGGCAAGCGACCAACCTGCTTGCACGAACAGGCATTTGCCGGGCAACGGTCATCGAGAGGCAATTCAGACTTTGAATATGAAAAAGAGAGATGAAAAAAGAATGGAAAAATATAAGAAAAAGATAAGGCCCGAAGAACGGCTGGCCGCTTTTTTTCAGCGAAAGGGAGAGATCACAAGAAGGGAGAAGCTGGCTATTGTATGGCAGATGAGTGTTCCTGCTATTATGGCTCAGATAACGTCGATTTTCATGCAGTATATCGATCAGGCGATGGTGGGAAGTCTGGGCGCACAGGCCTCCGCTTCAATCGGGGTGGTATCCACCAGCACCTGGCTCCTTAGCGGCCTGTGCAGCGGGGCGGCCACAGGCTTTTCCGTACAGGCGGCCCACCAGATCGGCGGGAGAAGAGAAGTCAATGCCAGAAAGATATTGAAACATGGACTGGCTGCGTCTCTTTGTTTTTCCCTGCTCCTTATGATCATTGGCATAGCTTTAAGCAGTCATCTCCCTGTGTGGCTGGGCGCCGGTGAAGAACTGTGGAAGGATGCCTCCGGATATTTCTTTGTCTATGCCTGCTCTCTCCCGGCGGTGCAGTTAAACCGTCTGGCGGGCTCCATGCTCCAGTGCAGTGGAAATATGCGTACCCCCAGTATTTTAAACGCCAGTATGTGTCTTCTGGATATTTTTTTCAATATGATCTTCATCAGGCATTACGGCGTGCTGGGAGCTGCCATAGGAACTGCTCTGGCGGAGCTGGTGGTATGTGTTCTTATGCTCTGGACCGTCTGCTTCCGGTCCCCGGTGTTCCGGTTCCGGAGAGAAAAGCTGGGCGGGATAGATAAGAGGATCCTGTTCAATGCTCTGCACATCGGCGCGCCCCTGGCCTTTGAACATGTGGCCGTATGCGGAGCCATGATCGCAACAACCAGGATCATAGCCCCTCTGGGTACGGTGGCCATTGCGGCTAATTCGTTTGCAGTTACTGCAGAGAGTTTCTGTTACATGCCCGGTTACGGGATCGCCGAAGCGGCAACAGCTCTTGTAGGCCAGAGCCTGGGAGCCGGAAAAGAAAAGATCGCAAAAAGCTTTTCAAATCTTTCGGTCCTCCTGGGAGGCGGGATCATGGCGGTCACCGGGGCAGTGATGTTTTTTATCTGTCCATGGGTCTTTCAGCTGATGACTCCGGACCTTCAGGTGCGGCAGCTGGCGGCGGAGGTCCTCAGGATCCAGCTGTTTGCCGAGCCTCTTTACGGTGTGTCCATCGTGGCTTCCGGAGCTCTCCGGGGAGCAGGGGATACTCTGGTCCCAAGTATTTTAAATCTGATCAGTATCTGGGGCGTGCGTCTGACCCTGGCCCTTTTACTGGTAGGCAGATGGGGACTCCATGGAGTGTGGACTGCCATGTGCATTGAGCTGTGTGTAAGAGGACTGCTCCTTCTATTCCGCCAGCAGACTAGTGTACTGACACGACCATAATTCAACTAATGACTTGTCTGAATTCCCATCTGCGGCGTTGTTGTCAGTCAGCGTAGCCACCGCTACGCTTCCTTCCGCCGCCTTGCAGACTGAAAATTCATCCGGCGTCATTAATTTGAAAATGATCGTGCCAGTACACTCAAGGTGGGATACACAAGATCAGCTGATGCAAAACATTGAGATTTACAGAAAACGGATTTCCAGCATTACAGGCTGATGATCCGTATAGGCAAAATCCGTATTTACTACAGTGACCCCGGAGATCTGTAGGTTGTCTGATACCAGAAAACCGTCCAGCACATATACCCGTCCTTTTTCCATAGAACCGTCATAAGGCCGGTCCAGAAGCCGGCAGGTAGGGAAGGTATCATCAGCGGCTATGGAAAAATGAGGAGGAAGAGACTCCTTTTCCAGCAGGCCGGGAGTCCAGTTTTTACTTTTTCGGAGAGGATATTTTTCCTCTCCTTTTATGATCTGGTTAAAATCTCCCCCGGCAATGACATAATTGCCCTTTTCATATTCCCGGGAAAGGATTTGGGAGAGCAGGCGGCTCTGAGCCAGTTTTCCCTCTCCTTTGTCATAGGCCTCCAGGTGAAAGTTGAAAAGGACCAGTTCCCTGGAACTGTCTTCTATAGGAATCCTGGTTTCCAGGATACACCGCTTCAGATTACAGGTCTTCACCGGCCAGGAGAAGGATTCGGGAAGGGACAGCCGCCTGGCGGAGCAAATTTTCAGCCTGGTAAAAGTACTGAGGCCGCTGCTCATTTTTCCCAGGGGAGGGAAAGGGTAGGGGATAAAATCACATTTATAGTTCCAGGCAAAGATCCCCGGCCTCCCCAGGGCTCTTTCAAAATAACGGTGCTGATCTATATGGTAGGAGCGGGAAGAGTCCAGGTCCACTTCCTGAAGAAAATATATATCCGCTTTCCGGGTATCTAGGATTTTCCGGATCCCCTTCATATTTTTTATAACCTGTTCCCGGTTTCTGGGACGGACCATTTTTCCCCCGTCCATGAAGAAATCCATGGTCCTGTCAAAACCGGCGAAACCGATGTTCCAGGTAAGGAGCCGGAAGGAATCCTTCAGGGAAAGTGTCTGTCCGCCTTTCGGAACAGGGAGAGGCGTCTCTTTTTTTGGCCGGTATTCCCGGAGAGTATACCAGGAAACTGCCCCAAGGACCAGACCTCCCCACAGGCCCCCTGCTTTTAATATGTTTTTAAACAAATGATTTTTCAATAGCGCTATCCTCCTGAAGGGGCTGTGGCATTAGTCATATTCTCGATTTTGATTAATGCGGCAGCTCCTTTGATGTTGATTCGTTCGGTCCGTTCTTTACAAAACTTATAGTAACACAAAGGGGAAGAACATTCCCCTTCTTTTGCAATTCTTTTCTTTCTTTTCTGTTAAATTTACGCAAAAATTCACAATTTCCTATCTTGACAAAGCTTTTCAATATGACTATGATAAGAAAAATGAGAAGATGCATGGATTTCCGGAACATTCAGTGGGAAGAAATCTGTGACATCGAAAGAAAAAGGTAATGAGAAAGAGGAGTACGCTCCGGGAACTTGCAGAGAGAACAATTCATCGGCTGAAAGATTGTTTAAGGAAAAAGGGCGGAAGGTAGCTTTTGAACCGGAAGGCTGAAGGAGATTGCCAGGAAAGGGCGAGATTTGGTAGGGCTTCCCGGTTTGTCCCCGTTACAGGACCTTTGAGTGATAAATAAAGGTGGTACCGCGGCTTTGTCGCCCTTTGTAACTATTAAGAAGATGGTTATGGAGGGTATTTTTTATGTGAAATACCCTTGTGGCCAAGAGGAGGAGATTATGAGCAAAGAGCTTGCAAAAACTTATGACCCCAAAGGTCTGGAAGACCGCATTTATCAGAAATGGCTGGATAACAAATATTTTCACGCAGAAGTAAATCCAGACAAGAAACCTTTTACCATTGTGATGCCCCCGCCAAACGTAACCGGACAGCTTCACATGGGACATGCCCTGGATGAGACCATGCAGGATATCCTGATCCGTTTTAAAAGGATGGAAGGATATGAAGCTTTGTGGCAGCCGGGAACAGATCATGCGGCCATTGCCACAGAGGTAAAAGTAACAGAAAAATTAAAAGAACAGGGAATCGATAAAGATGAGATCGGCAGGGAAGAATTCCTGAAATATGCCTGGGCCTGGAAAGAAGAATATGGTGGAAAGATCATCAATCAGCTGAAGAAGCTGGGTGCTTCTGCTGACTGGGACAGAGAACGTTTTACCATGGACGAGGGCTGTTCCAAAGCAGTACAGGAAGTCTTTATCCGTCTTTATGAGAAAGGCTATATCTATAAAGGATCCAGGATCATCAACTGGTGTCCGGTATGCCAGACTTCCATTTCCGACGCAGAGGTAGAACATGAGGACCAGGACGGATTTTTCTGGCACATTAATTATCCCATCGTAGGCGAGGAAGGAAAGTATGTGGAGATCGCTACTACCCGTCCGGAGACCCTTCTGGGAGATACGGCAGTGGCAGTTAATCCGGAGGACGAAAGATATAAACATCTGGTAGGAAAGATGCTGAAGCTGCCGCTTACCGACAGAGAGATCCCTGTGATCGCGGATGAATATGTAGATAAGGAGTTTGGAACCGGCTGTGTAAAGATCACCCCGGCTCATGACCCTAATGACTTTGAGGTAGGAAAACGCCATAACCTGGAAGAAATCAACATTATGAATGATGACGCCACCATTAATGAACTGGGCGGCAAATATGCCGGCATGGACCGGTATGAGGCCAGAAAAGCCATGGTGGAGGATCTGAAGGCACAGGGCCTTCTGGTAAAGGTGGTTCCCCATTCTCACAGTGTTGGAACCCACGACCGCTGCGGCACTACTGTAGAGCCTATGATCAAGCCTCAGTGGTTTGTTCGTATGAAAGAGATGGCCCAGGCTGCCATTGATACTTTAAAAGAAGGAAATCTTACATTTGTTCCGGAAAGATTTGATAAGACTTATCTTCACTGGCTGGAAAATATCAGAGACTGGTGTATTTCCCGTCAGCTCTGGTGGGGCCACCGGATCCCGGCTTATTACTGTGACGAGTGCGGTGAAACTGTAGTTGCAAGAGAAATGCCCCAGAAATGCCCGAAATGCGGCTGCACCCATTTCCATCAGGACGAGGATACCCTGGACACCTGGTTTTCCTCTGCTCTGTGGCCTTTCTCTACCCTTGGCTGGCCGGACAAAACTCCGGAGATGGAGTACTTCTATCCGACAGATGTGCTGGTTACCGGTTATGACATTATTTTCTTCTGGGTAATCCGTATGGTATTCTCCGGTCTGGAGCAGACAGGAAAGACCCCATTCCATCATGTACTGATCCATGGGCTGGTACGGGATTCCCAGGGAAGAAAAATGAGCAAATCTCTTGGTAACGGCATTGATCCTCTTGAAGTGATCGACAAGTATGGAGCCGATGCTCTCCGTCTTACACTGATCACCGGAAATGCTCCGGGAAATGATATGCGTTTCTACTGGGAGAGAGTAGAATCCAGCCGGAACTTTGCCAATAAGGTATGGAACGCCTCCAGATTTATCATGATGAACCTGGAAAAAGCGGAAGTTCCTGAGAAAATGGATCTTGCGGATCTGACAGGAGCAGATAAATGGATCCTGTCCAAGGTAAACACCCTGGCAAAAGACGTTACTGAAAATATGGATAAATATGAGCTGGGTATTGCTGTACAGAAGGTATATGATTTCATCTGGGAAGAATTCTGCGACTGGTATATCGAGATGGTAAAACCAAGACTTTACAGCGATACCGACAGTACCAAAGGCGCAGCTTTGTGGACTTTAAAGACAGTGCTTGGCAATGCCCTGAAGCTGCTCCACCCCTATATGCCTTTCATCACAGAAGAAATCTACTGTACTCTTCATCCGGAGGAAGAATCCATTATGATCTCCTCCTGGCCGGTATTTAAAGAAGAATGGAATTTTGCCAAAGAAGAGGAAGCTGTGGAGATCATCAAGGAAGCAGTAAGAAGTATCCGGAATGTCCGTACAGGTATGAATGTTCCTCCCAGCAGGAAAGCCAAGGTCTTCGTAACAGCAGAAGATGAGAAGATACGGAAGATCTTTGAAGAGGGTGAAGTTTTCTTTGCTCCTCTGGCTCACGCAAGCCATGTGGTTGTTCAGAAGGATAAGGCCGGTATTGAGGAGGACGCAGTATCTGCCGTTACATCTAAAGCTGTGATCTATATGCCTTTTGCAGAACTGGTAGATGTGGAAAAAGAGATCGAGAGACTGAAAAAGGAAGAGGAAAGACTGACTAAAGAGCTTGCCCGTGTAAACGGCATGCTTGGAAACGAACGTTTCATCAGTAAGGCGCCTAAGGCCAAAGTTGATGAAGAGCGGGCCAAACTGGAACGCTATACATCTATGATGGAACAGGTGAAAGAGAGATTAGCGCAGCTGCAGTAAAATGCGCAGGGGGGCTGCCACATAGAGGTTTAGGAGAGAGATTATGAAAGAAATCAGGAAGGTATTATGCCTGAAATATCTGAATATGTTTTCTGTGCCGCTGCAGTTTCTGGCGGTATTCGTAGGCTACTTCTTTATAGAAGCAATTTCCAGACATTCTATATGGGAAGCCATGGATTTTTTAACAGAACGGCCCTTGGTCTTTCTGTATAACACATTTTTGATTTTTACAACTACGCTGATCGTATACCTCTTCAGAAGAAGAATCTTCTGGAGAGTGATCCTTACGATCTTCTGGATGGGACTGGGAATTATAAACGGCGTGCTCCTGTCTACCAGGGTAACGCCTTTTACCGGCCCGGATCTGCATATGATCACTGATGCCTTTGAGATCGCAGACCGGTATCTCCCGCCCTTCTTTTTCTGGGTGGTAGTGGTGCTTGCCGTAATTGCGGTGCTGGCTTTGGTCCTTCTGTTCATAAAAGGACCCAGGTATAAAGGAAAGCTTCGCTATAAGGTGAATATTCCTCTGATCATTGTAGGTATCCTGGCTTTTGCGGGAACTACAAAGCTGGCTCTGGAGAAACGGGTATTATCTAATTATTTTGGAAATATTGCTTTTGCTTATGAGGACTACGGCTATCCTTACTGCCTTGCAACTACGATCTTTAATACGGGGATCAGCTGCCCCAGAGATTATTCTGAGGAAGCTGTGGAAAAGATCATTGAAAGCGAGGACTCTCTTCCGGAGACAGGAGACAGCCGTCCTAATATCCTTTTCCTTCAGCTGGAGTCCTTTTTTGACCCGACTCTGGTAAATTATCTGAATGTATCGGAAGATCCTATCCCTAATTTCAGGAAACTGATGGAAGAATATTCATCGGGATATTATAAGGTGCCTTCCGTAGGAGCAGGCACAGCCAATACAGAGTTTGAATCTATTACAGGTATGAGTATGCATTACTTTGGACCAGGAGAGTACCCTTATAAAGGGATCCTGGAAGAAGAAACCTGTGAAAGCGCGGCTTATGTGCTGAAAGACCTGGGATATGGAACCCATGCAATCCATAATAATGAGGCCAATTTCTACGGAAGAAGAAGGGTGTTTGCCAATCTGGGATTTGATACCTTTACTTCTTCGGAATATATGTCCGAACAGGATGACACCAATCCTAATGACTGGATCCGGGACCGGAATCTGACAAAATATATCCTGCAGGCCATGGAATCCACAGAGGGTCCCGACTATGTTTATACTATTTCCGTGCAGGGGCATGGGGATTATCCGGAAGAGCCGGTGCTGGAAGATCCCAAGATCACCGTATCCGGCAGCAGTACAGAAGCCCAGGACAACAAATGGGAATATTACTGTAATCAGATCTACGAGATGGATCAGTTTATCGGTGAACTGGTCAATGCTTTATCCCAGCTGGATGAAGATGTGGTCCTTGTGATGTACGGCGATCATCTTCCTACTATGGATCTGACCGTGACAGATATGAAAAACCGCTATCTTTTCCAGACCCAGTATGTGATCTGGGATAATATGGGACTGAAGAAGCAGGATAAAAACCTGGCAGCTTATCAGATGGCGGCAGAGGTCATGGACCGGGTAGGGATCCATGAGGGAAATGTTTTCCGTTTCCATCAGGCCAGAAAGAATACGCAGAATTACCAGGTAGACCTGGAAATGCTCCAGTATGATATCCTTTATGGAGAACAGTATGTATACGGCGGCAAGAGCCCATATGAGAAGACCGCAATGCGGCTGGGGGTTGTGGATACGCAGTTTGACAGTATCGAGAAGATATCAGAGGGAAGATATTATATCCGAGGGGCGAATTTCACCCAGTCTTCCTATCTGGAGATAAATGGGGAGCTGGTGGAAGCTACCTTTATCGATGAAAATACCCTTCTCGTTCTTACAGATCTTCTTCAGGACGGAGACGAAGTGGATATCGCTACGAGAAGCAACAGTTCCACCCACCGAGTCCTGACCAGAACGGAAAGTTATATTTATCACGAGCCTCAGGAAGGCAGTCAGGAAGGAACACTGACTCCTGTGTCAGAGGAAGAAGAGGAGCAGGCTGCAGAGGGATCCCAGACTGAAGGAACTCCGTCAGAAGATTCCCAGTCACAGGGAGCTCAGACAGAAGAGAATCCGACAGGAGAAACTCAGGAAGAATAGAGAGCTTTTTTTCTCAGGCGACATAATTTGCTTGCATATTGCCACCACTTCATTATAATGATAAGTGACCCCGGTGCTACACCTGGGGCATGGCATTATAAAAGAAGTGGTGGCTTTTCTTTACTATGAAGGCCCAGTCTCAAAGCAGAGACAGACGGGCTGCCGGAAAATCTCCATTTCTATAGAACAGGAGGGATACAGCTTGTTCACATATGAAGAAGCGGTTCAATATATTGAAGATATACCGAAATTTACAACAAAAAATAAACTGGAACATACCAGACAATGTCTGGATCTTCTGGGAAGCCCCGATGAGGGAAAGAAGATCATCCATGTGGCGGGGACCAATGGAAAAGGCAGTGTCTGTGCCTTTATATCCACCATGCTGGAGGAAGGCGGTTATAAATGCGGCCTGTTTACATCCCCTCATCTGGTGAAGATCAATGAACGTTTTCAGATCAATGAAGTGATGGTTTCCGACGAAGTTTTTCTGGAGGCTTTCTGCCGGGTAAAAGAACTGGCAGACTCTCTGGTGGAAAAAGGAGAATATCATCCTACCTATTTTGAATTTTTATTTCTGATGGGAATGCTGATCTTCCAAAAAGAAGAGGTAGACTATATCGTACTGGAAACCGGACTGGGAGGTAGACTGGATGCAACCAATTCCGTGAGACATCCGCTGGCCTGTGTGATCACATCTATCAGCCTGGATCATGTAGAATATCTGGGGAATACGATCCCGGAGATCGCAGGGGAAAAAGCCGGTATCATCAAACCGGGAGTGCCGGTGGTCTTTGACGGCAATAACCGGGAAGCGGCAGATGTGATCAGAGCCAGAGCGGAAAGCCTTGGATGTCCCTGGTATGAAGTGAAGGAGGAAAAACAGGAGCTGAAAGATTATACGCCGGAGGGGATCCGTTTTGTCTCTGATTCCAGAGTATATGGGAAGACAGAGCTGTTTATTCCTTTTATCGCCAGATATCAGATGATGAACGGAGCTCTGGCCCTGGAGACTATGGGAGTCCTGAAAAAGGACCATCATCTGGAGAAGGAAACCCTGATCCGGGGGATGAAAAACACCCGCTGGCAGGGAAGGATGGAGACCATACTTCCAGGGGTGATCGTAGACGGAGCCCATAATGAGGACGGGATCGCCAAGTTTGTGGAGACAGTAGAATATTTTCAGAAGGACTATCCCATCACCCTGCTGTTTTCCACTGTATCTGACAAAGATTTCCGGGATATGATCCATGAGATATGCAAAGGGCTGCATTTTTCCTGCGTGGTGATCACGGAGATCTGGGGGAGCAGAAAGCAGTCGTCCGCAGAACTGGCGGAGCTTTTTAAAGAAGAAGGCTGTGAAAATGTATATGCGGAACCGGATCCGGGAAAAGCTTTTGATATGGCATATGCCCAGAAGGGGAACGGCCTGATGTTTGTTGCCGGTTCCCTCTATCTGGCAGGGGAGATAAAGGATTATGTAAGGAGGACGTTCCATGATTAATTTTGAAGAAGAACTGAAAAAGTTTCAGCCCTGTCTGGAAGTGGACGACGCTGAAGGCGCCATTTACCGGCAGGATCTGACAGATGTCATTGACATCCTGAAGGAAATGATAAAAGACAACAGCAGCACCTCAGATAAACAGGGGAGAAATTTATGAATTGTATGATATGCAATGCTCCGCTTACCGCTTCTGAGTATTGTCCCAAATGCGGGTGCAGGGTGACAGCCCAGAAAAAAGCCTGGGCTCTGTCAAATCTCTATTATAATCAGGGACTGGAAAAAGCCCAGGTCAGAGATCTGTCAGGAGCTATTACCTGCCTGAAGCGAAGCCTGAAAATGAATAAGCTGAATATACAGGCCAGAAATCTTCTGGGGCTGGTTTATTTTGAAACAGGAGAAGTAGTGGCGGCCCTCAGCCACTGGGTGATCAGCAAAAACATGATGCCAACGGGAAATATTGCCGCCGGTTATATCGATCAGCTTCAGAAAGACGGAAACCGTCTGGATGAGATCAACAACAGTATCCGGAAATACAACCAGTGTCTGGAATACTGCAGGAGCGGCAATATCGATATGGCAAAAATGCAGCTGAAAAAGGTACTGGCCAGCAATCCGAAACTGATCAAAGGATACCATCTTCTTTCTCTGATCTATATCCACGAAGAGGAATATGAGAAAGCAAGGAGACAGCTGAAAACAGCGGCTAAGATCGACAAGAGCAATACCACTACGCTCAGATTCCTTAAGGAAGTGGAAGAGCAGACCGGAAGGCGGACAAATCTGGAACCCCGGTTTGGAATGCGGGAGAAGGAGAGGGAAGGAAAGGATGGAAGCCTGATCTACCGGTCCGGAAATGATATTGTGATACAGCCGCCCGAATTCCGGGAAAAGACGATTACCAATACTCTGGTAAATATCGTACTGGGACTGGTAGTGGGAGCGGCGGCTCTCTGGTTCCTGGTGGTGCCTGCCATTACTCAGAATGTCAATGAAGAGGCTAATCAGAAAGTGGTGGATTACAGCAATCAGATGGCTACCCAGGCGGCAGAGCTGGAGCGGCTCCAGGAACAGATGGCCGCGTCCCAGGAATCTGTGGATACAGCCCAGAGTCAGATCCAGGCAGCCCAGAATCAGACTGCCGGTTACGAGAATCTTTTAAAGGCCTGGGATGAGTATCAGCAGGGAAATTTTACAAATGCGGCCAATGCCATTGCGCAGGTTGACGGAGAATCTCTTTCCGTAGAAGGAAAGAGTATTTATGATACGATCATGAACCAGGTAGGAGGCACACTGAAAAAGCAGTATCGGGATGAAGGCATTGAATATATAAACGCGGGAAATTATGATGCTGCGATAGAAAGCCTGGAAAAGGCGGTAAATATAGGAAACCAGGACCGCAGATCCATGTATTATCTGGCTCAGGCCTATGCGGGTAAAGGAGATGTGGAAAACGCAGTTGCCTGGTATCAGAAGGTTGTGGATAATTATCCGGGAACACAGAATGCTCTGGACGCTCAGGACTATATCGACCAGCATGAGGACGAACTCTCAGCAGATGGTCAGGAAGACACCCAGGGTGAAGACGGCGAGAGCAGCCAGGACAGCGGCACCGATGAAGAGAATACAGAAGAAGGAACCGAAGGTTAAAATGTGGCGGCACATACATAAGAGGAACCTTGAGGAAAAGGAGCTTTTAAAAAGCTCCTTTTTTCTATACAGAAAAATCAGGAAAAGCCTTCAAAGAAGAGGAGAGCATGGATAGAAAGGGGACCGATTATGGAAGAATATATGAAAAAAAGAGGGACAATGCTTATTGTCTATATTCCCAGAGAGCTGGACCATCATTTTGCCCAGCAGATCACCGGAGCTATAGACCAGGAGCTGGAAAGGGGAGCAGTAAAGCAGCTGGTCTTTGATTTCTCTGATACAGATTTTATGGACAGTTCAGGGATCGGGATGATCATGGGAAGAAAACGGCTTTTAAGCTACAGCGGCGGCACTGTCAGTGCCATTCATGTAAACGACAGGATCTTGCGGATCATGCAGCTTTCAGGGATTTACAAACATATTGAGATCAGCCAGGAACCTGTGTGGAATCACAGGAAAAGATAGGAGGACCCAGGCATGGAGAAGAAAAATGAGATGATCTTGGAAGTAGAGAGCAGATCCTGTAATGAGGGACTGGTAAGGATAGCAGTGGCGGCTTTCAGCACTCAGCTGAATCCAACCTTGGAAGAGGTGGCAGATATCAAAACAGCAGTTTCTGAAGCGATCACCAACTGTATTGTCCACGCTTATGATAAGGGAACAGAGAAGATACGGGTAGAGTGCAGGAATGATCAAAGAGAACTGACTGTGGTGGTGAAGGATACAGGAAAAGGCATAGAAGATGTCGAAAAAGCCATGGAGCCTCTGTATACCACCAAACCGGAGCAGGACCGGTCCGGCATGGGATTTGCTTTTATGGAGGCCTTTATGGACCAGGTAACGGTAGAATCGGAACCGGGAAAGGGAACCACTGTGACCATGAAAAAACTTATCGGAAGACAGAATCCGGTTTTTGAATAGGAGGGCGTATGGAAGATATCCTTGCCCTTATCGGGCGTGTGCACCAGGGAGATAAGGAAGCAAGAGATATACTGGCAGAAAAAAATATGGGGCTGGTCCACAGTATCGCGAAAAGATTTCAGAACCGGGGCGTGGAGATGGAAGACCTGATCCAGATCGGAAGCATCGGGCTTCTGAAGGCCATTGATAAATTCGATCTATCTTATAATGTGAAATTTTCAACCTATGCGGTGCCTATGATCACAGGAGAGATCAAACGTTATCTCCGGGACGATGGTATGGTGAAAGTCAGCCGTTCTCTCAAGGAGACGGCGGCCAGAGCCTATGCAGCCAGGGAACAGCTTCTCCAGAAAAAGAACCGGGAGCCGGATATGGAAGAGCTGGCAGCTGAGGTGGGGATTTCCAGAGAGGAGCTGGTCATGGCCCTGGAATCAGGGGCGCAGATAGAGTCCCTTCAAAAAACCATCTATGAAAGCGACGGAAGCGATATTTCTCTGGAAGATAAACTGCCTCAGGAAAAAAGCCAGCAGGAAGAAATCCTGAATAAAATGTTTCTGGAGGAAATACTGGGAGATCTGAGCGCTAAAGAGCGTGAACTGATCTATCTGCGTTTTTTTCAGGAAAAGACCCAGGCTTATATAGGAGAAAAAATGGGATTGTCCCAGGTACAGGTTTCCAGGATGGAGAAAAAAATACTGGGACGTCTTCGGGAAAAACTGTAAACAGATGAGAATAATTCCTTCCCTGAAAAGAGATACTATAATCCGTAGGACGGTGTGTCTGAAAATACCGCGAAAGGTACAGAGGCTTACAGAAAGCAGGGAGGTTTTTATGAGTGAAATCCTATATATACAAACAGAAAAAAATGTAGAGGTCCACAGCCCTCAGGTCTGCCTGGGGGATGTGGCAAAGCTGGCCTGCAGCGATCAGAAAGTACTGGACCGCAATCTGGTCCGCAGAGTCATGACCATACCGGATCATGCCCAGGGAAGATACGTGGTCTCGGCAGTGGATATGGTAAGAGCCATTGCCCGGGAGGAGAAAAATCTGGATGTGACTCATATAGGAGAAGCCAACGTTATCGTTACTTACAAGGAGCCGGCCAAAGCAGGCAGATGGAAGGAGTATGTAAAGACTGTGTTTGTCTGCATCCTTTCCTTTTTCGGGGCGGCTTTTTCTATTATGACTTTCAATAATGATGTAGACATACAGACATTGTTCCCCAGGCTGTATTTCCAGCTTACCGGGATCGTGCCGGAGGGGTGGACTCTTCTGGAATTTTGCTATTCCCTGGGGATCGGGATCGGAGTGATTTTCTTTTTTAATCATTTCGGACATGGAAAGATCACCAGGGATCCTTCTCCTATAGAGGTGCAGATGCGTACCTATGAGGAAGATGTGGACAAAACACTGATCGCGGATAAGAACAGAAAGGAGAAACACACATGAATCTGGGCCTTGTCATTACCGGGATCGCAGGCATCTGCGGAGGCGCCGTAGTCGCCGCTGCCTTATCCGCCTTTATCATAGGGCTGGGGATCATTCCCAGATATGCGGGTATCACTCATACAGGCAGGCACATTCTTTTATATGAGGACTTTCTGGTGTCAGGGTGTATTGTTGGCAATCTGATTTCTGTATACAGTCTGCAGGTATCTGCAGGGAACCTTGGCGCCGGTCTCACAGGACTTTTTTTCGGGATTTTTCTGGGAAGCTGGATCATTGCCCTGGGAGAAGTGGTAAATGCCTTTGCCATAGCAGCCAGGCGCCTGGGAATACGCCAGGGAGCAGGACTGATCATTCTATCCATTGCTTTAGGAAAGATTCTGGGAAGTCTTCTTCAGCTTTGTGCATAAAACCCGAAGCAGTCCGCATACTAAGACCAGAAGTAAAAAGGAGGGAAAGGGCTATGGAACAGCCGCAGAAAGAACAGGAAAAGGCAAAAAAATATGAAGAATATGTAAAAAAGAAGACCCCGGTCCATTCTTTGGCCAAGAATATGCTGGGAGCATTTATAAGCGGGGGGCTTATCTGTACCTTGGGACAGGGAATCTTAAATGTGTGTCAGTGGCTGGGACTGGATAAAGAGACAGCAGGATCCTGGACCTCGCTGATCCTGGTATTTTTAAGCGTTCTTTTCACAGGGCTGAACATTTATCCCAAGCTGGCCAAATGGGGCGGTGCGGGAACTTTAGTGCCTATCACCGGATTTGCTAATTCTGTAGCGGCTCCGGCTATTGAATATCAGAAAGAGGGGCAGGTGTTCGGCATTGGCTGTAAGATCTTTACCATTGCCGGTCCGGTTATCCTTTACGGGATCCTGGTATCTTCCCTCCTGGGACTGATCTATTATTTTCTTCATATGTGGGGGATCGTATAATGGGACATACAATAGGCGAACAAAGCATTCAGTTTGACAGCAGTGTATATCTTCTGGGAGCCGGCTCCGTGGTAGGAAAAAAGGAAGGGGATGGACCCCTGGGAAAATATTTTGACAAGATCGGACCGGAAGACGGTCTGTTTGGATGCGGTTCCTGGGAAGAGGCAGAAAGCACCCTTCAGAAAGAGGCTCTCTCGATCGCTATGGAAAAAGCCGGAGTTTCCCGGGAAGAGCTGCGTCTGATCTATGCGGGGGATCTTCTGGCTCAGACTATTGCTTCTTCTTTTGGGATTATGGGATTTCACAGACCGGTATACGGACTATACGGGGCCTGCTCTACTATGGGAGAGGCTTTGTCTCTGGCTTCTATGGCGGTGGCGGGAGGCTATGGGGAATATGTAGGAGTGGTGACCTCCAGTCATTTTTGCAGTGCGGAGAAAGAATTCCGTTATCCTCTGGGATATGGCAGTCAGAGGCCTCTTTCCGCTACCTGGACAGTTACAGGAAGCGGGGCCTGTATCCTGGGAACCAGAAAAAGCCATGCCAGGATAACCGGGATCACCACAGGAAAGATCGTGGATTATGGACTGAAAGATTCTTTCAACATGGGAGCCTGTATGGCTCCCGCGGCAGCCAGTACCATAGAGGCCAATCTCCGGGATTTCGCCAGAAAGCCGGAAGACTATGACAGGATCATTACCGGGGACCTGGGGGAGATCGGGCAGAGGATCCTTTTTGACCTTCTGGAAGAGAAAGGGATCACCATAGAAGATCGGCATATGGACTGCGGAATTGAAATTTTTGACAAGGAGACCCAGGATACTCATGCGGGAGGGAGCGGCTGCGGCTGCTCAGCAGCCACCTTTGCCTCTTATATCCTGCCCAAAGTAGAAAAAGGAGAGTGGAAAAGGATCCTTTTTATCCCTACAGGAGCTCTGTTATCCAAAGTCAGTTATAACGAAGGCAAAAGTGTTCCGGGAATTGCCCAGGCGGTTGTGGCAGAACATTGTTAAAGGAGAAAGATATGGAATATATTCAGGCATTCTGGGTGGGAGGACTGATCTGCGCCCTGGTCCAGATACTTCTGGAAAAGACGAAACTGATGCCGGGAAGGGTCATGGTGCTTCTTGTATGTACCGGAGCGGTGCTGGGAAGCCTGGGAATTTATGACAGGCTTATCGATTTTGCCGGAGCAGGGGCCAGCGTACCTTTGCTGGGTTTTGGGAATACCCTTTTTAAGGGAGTGAAAAAAGCAGTGCTGGAACATGGATTTCTGGGGATTTTTATGGGGGGATTTACTGCCAGCGCAGTAGGAATTTCCTCGGCGCTGATCTTCGGGTATCTGGCAAGTCTTATTTTCAGCCCCAAGATGAAAAACTAAGCTATACTTTTTTTCAAAATAATAGTATAATAAAAAATAACATACAGATCAGTGATAAGAAGAGGGGCTGTCACATGAGCGGGATAGAAGATGAGTTCATGGGGCAACCCCCCTTATATGCGGGTCTTAATTTCAGAGGAGGAAACGGAAGATGCTCCATGCATTCTCGCGTTCAGAAGAACTTTTAGGAAAAGAAGGATTGAAAAGACTGTCGGAGGCCAAGATCGCGGTGTTCGGGATCGGGGGAGTGGGCTCTTATGTAGTGGAAGCTCTGGCCAGATCCGGCGTGGGAAGCCTGACATTGGTAGACCATGATGTGGTGAGCCTGACAAATCTGAACAGGCAGCTGATTGCTCTTCGTTCTACCATAGGGAGGAAAAAGGTTTTAGTAGCCAAAGAAAGGATCATGGATATTAATCAGGATGCGGTAGTGCATACATATGATACTTTTTTCGGAGCAGAGACAGCGGACCTTTTTGATTTTTCCGCTTTCGATTATATCGTGGATGCTGTAGATACAGTCTCTGCAAAACTGCTTTTGATAGAAAAGGCCAAGGAGGCAGGAGTACCGGTGATCTCCTGCATGGGGACCGGCAATAAGCTGGATCCTTCCTGCTTTCAGATCGCGGATATTTCCAAGACCAGTGTATGCCCTCTTGCAAAAGTGATGAGGGCGGAACTGAAAAAGCGGAGGATCAAGAAAGTAAAGGTCCTTTTTTCTACAGAGCCTTTGCCCAAAGAGCGGGGAAGGCGTCTGGGACAGACAGAAAAGAAAAAGGAAGAGCCACAGGAGACCAGAAGCGGAACCGGGCGGCCTGTTCCGGCCAGCGTATCCTTTGTTCCGGGCGTGGCAGGTCTGATGATAGCAGGTGAAGTGATCAGGGATCTGGTTTTTAATAAAGCATAAAAGGGGATTATAACAAAACAATGGAAAATAACAGGATCGAAAATAAATTCTGTGCTTGTCTGGGCAGTGATAATGTATACAGAAATGAGCCTATGAAAAAGCACACTACCTTTCGTATTGGAGGGCCGGCAGATTATTACCTCTGCCCTCACAGTGCAAAGGAGATACAGAAAGTGGTGGAAATCTGCAAAGAAGAGAAGCTTCCCTATTTCATTCTGGGAAACGGCAGCAATCTACTGGTCAGCGATAAGGGATACCGCGGGGCAGTGATCCAGCTTTGGAAAAATGTCAGCGATATCCAGGTGGAGGGCTGTCTGATACAGGCAAAGGCCGGAGCAAGCCTGGCTAAGATCGCAGCCCAGGCTCTGGAGGCAGGGCTTACCGGTATGGAATTTGCAGCAGGAATTCCCGGAACTCTGGGAGGGGCAGTAGTGATGAACGCAGGAGCCTATGGAGGAGAAATGAAAGATATCCTCAAAGAGGCGCTGGTGATGGATGGAGAGGGCAGGATTTTCACCCTGACAAAAGAAGAACTGAAGCTGGGATACCGGACCAGTATCGTGAAAGAAAAAGGATATATTGTCCTGGCAGCAGTTCTGGAACTTCAGCCGGGAGACCGGGAAGAGATAAGGAAACTTATGGAGGATCTGAAACAGAGGCGTGGGGAAAAACAGCCTTTGGATATGCCCAGTGCCGGCAGCACCTTTAAACGTCCGGAGGGATATTTCGCCGGGAAGCTGATCATGGATGCAGGGCTTAGGGGCTTTTCTGTGGGAGGAGCCCAGGTCTCTGAAAAACACTGTGGATTTGTGGTGAATACCGGAGGGGCTTCGGCCAGTGATGTCCTGGCCCTGATCCGTGAGGTACAGAAGAGAGTCCGGGAAAAATTCGGCGTGGAACTGGAGACCGAAGTGAAATTTCTGGGAGAATTTGAGGAGGAACTATGCGGTTTGTAATTGTTACGGGAATGTCGGGAGCAGGAAAAAGTACTGCACTGAAAATGCTGGAAGATATGGAATATTTCTGCGTGGATAATCTGCCGGTGCCCCTGATCGAAAAATTTATACAGCTTATCCGGGATAGCGGTCCCGGAGAGATCGAAAGGGTAGCCGTAGGGATCGATGTAAGAAGTGGAAAATCTTTAGATGAACTGGAATCTGTCCTGGAGAAGATCAAATATCCGGGAACAAAGGTGGAGATCCTGTTCCTGGACGCAGAGGATGAGGCTTTAGTAAAGAGATATAAAGAAACCAGGAGGAGCCATCCTCTGGCAGGCAGCGGCCGGGTAGATGAAGGGATCAAAAAAGAGAGGGAACGGCTGAAGGATCTGAAACATTATGCGGATTATATCCTGGATACCAGTAAGCTTCTTACCAGGGAACTTCGGGAAGAACTGGAAAAAATCTTTGTGGAAAACGTAAAATTCCGGAATCTCATGGTCACAGTACTGTCTTTCGGATTCAAATACGGGATACCCCAGGATGCGGATCTGGTCTTTGATGTGCGTTTCCTGCCCAATCCATACTACATAGAACAGCTGAGACCTTTAAGCGGTAATGATCAGCCGGTAAGGGATTATGTTATGGGCTTTGATCTTGCTCATGAGTTTTCCGATAAGCTGGAGGATATGATCCGGTTCCTGATCCCCAATTATATTGCGGAGGGAAAGACCCAGCTGGTCATCGGAGTAGGCTGCACCGGAGGCAAGCACCGTTCGGTGACTCTTGCCAATGAGCTTTACCGCCGTCTTGACAAAAGTGAAGAATATGGCCTCCGTATAGAACATAGAGATATAGAAAAGGATGGAAAGTAATGTCTTTCTCCGGAGATGTAAAAGAAGAACTGCTGAAAAAAATCGACAGTGCCAGACACTGCAGGATCGCTGAACTGGCGGCTATGGTAGCCTTCAACGGAGAAATCCGAAAAAACAGCCAGAATGAGATCGATCTGAGAGTATCCGCGGAAAATCCGGGGATTATAAGAAAATACTTTACATTACTGGAAAAAACGTTTAAAATAAATGGCGAAGTTTCTATTGATGAAAGAATAGTCAAAAAAAACAACCGATTTACGATTGACGTAGGAAATCAGGAACTCACAGTGAACATCCTGCAGGCGGTAAAGATCCTTTCCCTGGACAGGGCAGTTACATCTGTAGAGGGCCTGGTCAGTCAAATGGTGATTCAGAAGAATTGCTGTAAGAGGGCCTTCCTGCGGGGTGCTTTCTTATGCGCCGGTTCCATCAGCGATCCCACCAAGTTTTATCACTTTGAGATCGTATGTACCAGCCAGGAGAAAGCCCGGCAGCTGCAGGAACTGATACAGTCTTTTGAAATTGATGCCAAGATTGTGAAACGCAAAAAGTATGATGTTGTTTATGTAAAGGAAGGCGCACAAATCGTAGAACTTTTAGGCCTTATGGGAGCAGGTGTTTCTTTGATGAATCTGGAAAATGTCAGGATCCTCAAAGGGATGCGGAATACTGTGAACAGAAAGGTGAACTGCGAAACGGCAAATATCAACAAGACTGTAAATGCTGCGGTAAAGCAGATGGAGGATATTGCGTATATCCGGGATACCATAGGGCTCCACAGACTTCCTGAAAATCTGGAGGAGACGGCAATGGTCCGGTTGGAATATCCACAGGCATCCCTGAAAGAACTGGGAGCGCTCCTGACAGTGCCTATTGGCAAATCAGGAATCAATCACAGACTCCGGAAGATCAGTACCATAGCAGAACAGCTCAGAGAAAGCCACGATGTGGGAAACATGGATATGAGGGCCCACGCTGCGTCCCCAGCCGGGAGCGCAGACAGGAATAAGGAGGAACAAGTATGATTAGGAAACCGATAACGATTGGGATTTCAAACGGACTGGAAGCAAGGCCTGTCGCATTGCTCGTTCAGATCGCCAGCCAGTATGCAAGCAGTATTTATCTGGAAAATGGAGAAAAGCGGGTAAACGCAAAAAGCATTATGGGTATGATGAGCCTTGGGCTGGATGCCGGAGAAAAGGTGACGGTGTCTGTAGAAGGGGCAGATGAAGAAGAGGCCATGAAGGGTATTGAAGAGTACCTGAGTAAAAAGTCTCAGAAATAATGGTGGAATGTCTTACTTGAACTGAAGATTTAAATACTGTTCCGGCAGCTGGGAAAGATGGAAAACCTATGTTGTATTCCATTTATCCCGGCTGCCGGATTTTGTTCCCCCAAGGGTCTGATACCCCGATGCTTGCATTGAGGTCTTTGACTTTGCGTGGAAAGAACAGAAAGTTAGAAATAGAAAACAGCTCTGCTGTTTAAAGCAGAGCTGTGGGATCTTCGGCAGGGTGGTTTTCCCATTTTTTTACATGATACTGCTGCCGGAACCAGTAGGTATAGAAATCTTCAAAGCCCAGAGAGCGGTAAAGGTTTTTGGCAGTTTTATTTCCCTGGACCACCTGAAGGTAGGCAGAAGAGGCGCCTTGCTGCGCCGCCGCGTTTAAAAGAGCCTGGCAGATGGAACGTCCCATATGTAAACCCCGATATTTTTCTGATACATGGATAGCATAAAGGCCTACGTAATCCCGGTCTAAGATTCCGAGACCGGTGCCCACAATCTGGTCTTTGTCTAAAACGGAAGCTGCGATAATATCTTTTGGAATCGCCGCATACATAGAAGGAACGATCCTCCGGTGTATCTGATTTACAGTCCCTTTCATAGTAAAAAGCGCCTCCAGCCACTGGGGAGTGATACTCGGACATAGTTCTACTTTCCAGGGGATTTCTCCGGGAAGTGGACCTCGCAGCTCCATAGTCATGACTTCGGTGACATGGGCGATATGATACCCTCTTTCTGTGAGCTTCTGGTCAAAAGAGCTGTTGATCAGAGGCGTGATCTTGTAGATGGCAGGAGTGCCCCATTTTTCATAGATCTCTTCACAGTAATCCAGTTTGTCCTGGAGAGGGATGGAAGAAGGGCCGATCTGCTCAATGCAGTTTGTTCGATGGGTATAAAAATAAGAAAAACGGAGGATCCAGCCGTCATAAATCTGCATTTGATGAGAAGGCCATGCATTCAGCGACAGGTCTTCAATAGTTTTGATCTTACTTTTCAAAACAGGTTCCGCCTTTCGTTCAGAATTAATGCTAATTATATAAGATAAGCCGGGAAGAAGCAAGCCCTGCCTTGCAATCGGCGGAAAGTTGTAGTAGAATCGAAATAGTTATGAAAAAAGAAACAGGAGGCAGATAAGCATGAAGACAGAAAATGCATGGAAAAAATACACAGATAAAAAAGAAGTTTTTGATTTCTGTGGAGCATATAAAGATTTTATGAGCTGCTGCAAAACAGAGAGAGAATGTGTTTCCCAGATGATCAAAATGGCGGAAAAAGCAGGCTACAGAAATCTGGAGGAAATTACTTCCCAGGGGATCGCGCTGAAGCCGGGAGACAAAGTATATGCAAATAACATGGGGAAAACCCTGGCAATGTATATCATTGGCGAAGAACCTATGGAAAAAGGTATGAGGATCCTTGGCGCCCATGTGGATTCCCCCAGACTGGATCTGAAGCAGAATCCCTTATATGAGGATACAGAACTGGCCCTTTTAGATACTCATTACTACGGCGGCGTAAAGAAATATCAGTGGGTGACTCTTCCCATGGCTCTTCACGGTGTTGTGGCAAAGAAAGACGGAGAAGTTGTCCCGGTGGTCATCGGAGAGAAAGAGGATGACCCGGTGGTAGGGATTTCAGATCTTCTTATCCATCTTTCCGGAAAACAGATGCAGAAAAATGCAGCGGAAGTGGTAGAAGGGGAGAACCTGGATGTGCTGGTAGGAAGTATTCCTTTAGAATCTGAAGAAGAAGAGAAAGAGCCGGTAAAGGCCCAGATCCTGAAAATGCTTGAGGAAAAATATGGAATCCAGGAAGAGGATTTCCTTTCTGCAGAACTGGAAGTAGTTCCGGCAGGGCCTGCAAAAGATTATGGACTGGACAGAAGTATGATCATGGCCTACGGACATGATGACCGCGTATGCGCATATCCTTCCTTTATGGCTATGCTGGCCCAGGATAAAGTGAAATTTACCTCAGTTTGCCTTTTAGTAGATAAAGAAGAGATCGGAAGTGTGGGAGCTACCGGCATGCAGTCAAGATTCTTTGAAAATACAACTGCAGAGGTTATGAACGCCGCAGGACAGTACAGCGAACTGCTTCTGAGAAGAGCGTTAAAGAATTCCATGATGTTATCCTCTGATGTCAGCGCTGCCTTTGATCCCAACTATCCGGATGTTATGGAGAAAAAGAACGCGGCATATCTGGGACATGGTATTACTTTCAACAAATACACAGGTTCCCGGGGAAAGAGCGGTTCTAATGACGCTAATCCGGAATACATAGCAAAGCTTCGTAAAGTTATGGAAGAGAATCATGTGGCTTATCAGACCGCAGAGCTGGGCAAGGTAGACCAGGGAGGCGGCGGCACGATCGCCTATATCCTGGCAAATTATAATATGGAAGTTATTGACTGCGGAGTGGCTGTCCTGAATATGCATTCACCCTGGGAGATTGCCAGTAAAGTAGATATTTACGAAGCATACAGAGGATACTGTGCATTCCTGAGAGACATGTAGGTATAGGAGCAGAACTGAAAATTCGTAACGATTCACTCTATACATCCCGGCTGAAAAATGATAAGATAAAACAAAATCCAAATATAACGGCCAGGCTGTAAAGTAAGGAGTATAAATATGTCAAAATTTTTGAAGATCATTGTAAATCTGGTGGTGATCGCTGCGATTGCAGTGGCGGCCGCACTGCTGGTACCTCCTTTTGTAGGAGTAGATACGGTCATGAATGATAATACGGAGACTGAGACAAACCTTCCGATAGGATCTGTGGCTTACGGACGAAGCACAGATGTAGATGATCTGGAGGTCGGAGACCGTATAATCTACAGCGAAGGATCCAGCGACTATATCTATGAGATTACGGATATGGATGCCAGCGCAGGGGTTTATAAGGTGAGCGACCCTTATAATAATAACAGCGACACTCAGAACATTACTATACAGAAGTCTATTCCAAAAGTGGCGGTGGTAATTCCTTTTATCGGATACGGAGCAATTGCTCTTCAGAGCACAGAAGGTCTGATCATCGTAGGTCTGGGAATCGTTTTCCTGATCATTCTGTTTATCCTTTCAGAAATCTGGAGAAAAGACAAATACGAGGAAGATGAAGAAGATGAGGAAGAAGAGTCTGAAGAAGACTCTCAGGAAGATGAAGAAGATGAAGAAGATGAGGAAGAGGAAGTCCTCTCCCGCAGAGAACGCAGACGGTTGAAAAAGGAAGAAAAACGCCGCAGAAAACTGGCAGAGAAAGAGTCCCGGGAAGAAGAGGAAGGCGAGGAAGAAGAGACGGAAGAGGAACTTCCTGAAATTCAGGATCGTGAGGATGCTGATCCTGCGGAACAGTCTATGTCAGGAGAAGATCTTGATAAGGCAGTAGCGGAGGCTATGTCTTCTGTAGCCGCCGGTGTTTCCCAGATCAGTGAACCGGAACAGGTGCCGGATGCTACTATCGTCATGCCGGATCTTGGCAAGATAGATCAGGAGAATATCCCGGATGAAATTCAGGAGAGTCCGGAAGAGAACAGCCAGGAAGAAAATGAAGAGATTTCTGAAGAAACAGAGTCTTCAGAAGTAACGGAAGAAGAAAAACCGGAGGAAGAGACGGAACCTGTTGAAAAAGAAGAGGAGCCTGAAGAAATTCCGGAGCCTGTGGAAACAGAAGAGGAAGAAAAGACTTATAATCCGGAATCTGTTCCCAACGCGCCTACAGTAGAAGAACTGCTGGCAAAAGCTCAGGCGGCAGGAGATGCGCCTGAAGTAAAAGAGGATAAAGACAATCAGGTAACACTGCTGGATTACTCAGATATTCTCTGATGGTATATATTATATAGAAGGAAAAGCATTGGAAAAGAAACAGTTTCCAATGCTTTCTTTTATGTATGGAAAAAAATACAAAAAAAATACAAAACAAGAGAAAAAAAGCTTGCAATCTGGAAAAACTTCTATTATACTAACAAGTGCTGTGACATGATAGCTGTGAAGCGCGAGGTTGCTGCCTTTGTGGCAGGTTTTCCGTGGAGCGAATGTCAAGTTAGGAAACTGACGACAAGTCACTGTATAACATCAAAAGACTTACCACGAATAGGTGGGAGTGTGTGCAGCTTAGAGATGACACACACGGGAATGTGTACAGTCGCCGCTTGTCGTACTACTAAAAGTGCGAAAAGGAGGAGACTTTTTTTATGGCAAGTCAAGTAATGAGAATCACTTTAAAAGCTTACGACCATCAGTTAGTAGATGCGTCTGCAGGCAAAATTATCGAAACTGTTAAGAAGAACGGAGCTACTGTAAGCGGACCGGTTCCCCTTCCTACAAAGAAAGAGGTTGTAACAATCTTACGTGCGGTTCACAAATACAAAGATTCCAGAGAACAGTTCGAGCAGAGAACTCATAAAAGACTGATCGATATCATCGCACCTACACAGAAAACAGTAGACGCTCTGGCAAGACTGGAGATGCCTGCAGGTGTGTACATTGATATCAAGATGAAACAGAAATAATTCTGTTTAATGAAGAGATTATCCTTACAAGGTTGATATAGAATGTATATCGACTGTTTGTCTAGGATGATTGCACAACACAGTGTAATCCGCTGTAGATTCACAGGAGGTAAAAAATGAAGAAAGCAATCTTAGCTACTAAAGTCGGAATGACTCAAATCTTCAACGAAGACGGAGTGTTAACTCCAGTAACTGTATTGCAGGCTGGCCCATGTGTGGTAACTCAGGTTAAGACCATGGACAACGACGGCTATGAAGCAGTACAGGTTGGCTTTGGCGACAAGAGAGAAAATCTTGTGAACAAGCCAATGAAAGGACACTTTGACAAAGCCGGAGTTTCCTGCAGAAGATATGTAAGAGAGTTAAAGCTGGAAGGCGAATACTCCTTAGGACAGGAAATCAAAGCTGACATCTTTGCGGCAGGGGACAAGATCGACGCTACTGCTATCAGCAAAGGTAAAGGATTCCAGGGTGCCATCAAGAGACACGGACAGTCCAGAGGACCTATGGCTCACGGTTCTAAATATCACCGTCACGCAGGTTCCAACGGCGCTTGTTCTGATCCTTCCAAGGTATTCAAAGGAAAAGGAATGCCAGGACAGATGGGGCACGTAAAAGTGACTGTACAGAACCTTGAGATCGTAAGAGTAGATGCTGAAAACAATCTGCTTCTGGTAAAAGGCGCTGTTCCAGGACCTAAGAAATCCTTAGTTACAGTTAAAGAAACAGTGAAAGCCGGCAAATAAAGTTTTCGTTGGAAAGGAGGACCATAGAAATGGCAAACGTATCTGTTTATAATATGGAAGGCAAAGAAGTTGGAACAATGGAATTAAACGATGCGGTGTTCGGTGTAGAGATCAACGATCACTTAGTGCATTTAGCTGTTGTTCGCCAGCTTGCAAATAATCGTCAGGGTACACAGAAAGCAAAAACACGTTCTGAAGTATCCGGCGGCGGAAGAAAACCCTGGAGACAGAAAGGAACCGGTCATGCAAGACAGGGTTCAACAAGAGCTCCCCAGTGGACAGGCGGCGGTGTGGTATTCGCACCAACACCAAGAGATTATTCTCTGAAGATGAACAAGAAAGAAAGAAGAGCAGCTCTGAAATCTGTACTGACAAGCAAAGTACAGGAAAACAAGCTGATCGTTCTGGAAGATCTGAAATTAGATGAAATCAAGACAAAGGCAATGCAGAACGTACTGAATAACCTGAATGTTTCTAAAGCAATGGTTGTTCTGGCTGACAATGATCAGAACGTGGTAATGTCCGCAAGAAATATTCCGGACGTGATCACAGCATTACCAAGCACCATCAATGTATATGATATGCTGAAATACAATACTCTGATCCTGACAAAGGCTTCTGCAGCAGCAATTGAGGAGGTATACGCATAATGGCAAACGTACAGTATTATGATGTAATCCTGAAACCGATTGTAACAGAAAAGAGCATGGCGGCTATGGGCGAGAAGAAATATACCTTCTTAGTTCACACAGAGGCAAACAAGACCATGATCAAAGAAGCTGTTGAAAAAATGTTCGAAGGAACAAAAGTAAAATCTGTCAACACCATGAACTTAGATGGCAAGACAAAAAGAAGAGGAATGACCTTCGGAAAAACAGCTAAGACAAAGAAAGCTATCGTAACTCTGACAGAAGATAGCAAAGATATTGAAATTTTTGAAGGACTTTAATTAACAATAGGATAGCAGTCAAGAAAAATTAATCCGATATTTGGCTGCGGCAAAGAAACGCCAGGGCATGTTGCAGACTGGCGGATATGAAAGGAGAGACAGTAATGGGAATTAAAACTTACAGCCCATATACACCTTCCAGAAGACACATGACAGGTTCTGATTTCAGCGAGATCACAACCTCAACTCCAGAGAAATCTCTGGTTGTGTCCTTAAAGAAAAATGCTGGACGTAATAATCAAGGTAAGATCACAGTAAGACACCGCGGAGGCGGAAACAGAACAAAATACAGAATCGTTGATTTCAAGAGAAGAAAAGACGATATCCCCGCAACAGTTAAGACAATCGAATACGATCCTAACAGAACAGCTAATATCGCTCTGATCGCATACGCAGACGGCGAGAAAGCATACATCTTAGCTCCTGAAGGATTAAAGGTCGGCATGAAGATCATGAACGGTGAAAACGCCGAAGTAAGACCTGGAAACTGCCTGCCTTTAACAAATATCCCAGTTGGTACTATGGTACACAACATTGAACTGTATCCGGGCAAAGGCGGACAGCTGGTTCGTTCTGCCGGAAACGGAGCACAGTTAATGGCAAAAGAAGGAAAATACGCTACACTTCGTCTTCCATCAGGCGAAATGAGAATGGTTCCGTTAAACTGCCGCGCTTCTATCGGCGTTGTAGGAAACGGCGAGCACAGCCTTATCAATATCGGTAAAGCAGGACGTAAACGTCACATGGGCATCAGACCTACCGTTCGCGGTTCTGTTATGAACCCCAACGATCATCCACATGGTGGTGGTGAAGGTAAGACCGGTATCGGACGCCCAGGTCCATGTACTCCATGGGGCAAACCGGCTCTTGGCTTGAAGACAAGAAAGAAAAACAAACAGTCTAACAAGTTAATTGTAAGAAGAAGAGATGGCAAAACATTAGCTAAATAATAGGAGGTAAGACAATGGCTCGTTCATTAAAAAAAGGACCGTTCGCAGATAAAAGCTTACTGAAAAAAGTAGACGCTATGAATGCTGCCGGCGATAAGACAGTTATTAAGACCTGGTCACGTCGTTCCACAATTTTCCCTTCCTTCGTTGGACACACAATCGCTGTTCATGACGGAAGAAAACATGTGCCGGTTTATATCACAGAAGATATGGTAGGACACAAACTTGGTGAGTTTGTTGCTACAAGAACCTACAGAGGACACGGCAAAGACGAGAAAAAATCAGGTGTTCGTTAATATTTGAAAGGAGGCTTTTATCATGGCAAAAGGACATAGAAGTCAGATTAAAAGAGCAAGAAATGCTAATAAAGATACAAGACCCTCTGCAAAATTATCCTACGCAAGAATGTCCGTACAGAAAGCTTGCTATGTACTGGATGTTATCCGCGGTAAAGACGTGCAGACTGCACTTGGTATCTTAACATACAATCCAAGATACGCTTCCAGCGTGATCAAAAAATTACTGGAATCAGCTATTGCAAATGCTGAGAACAACAATGGTATGAATCCGGAAAATCTTTATATTGCAGAGTGCTACGCTAACAAGGCACCTACAATGAAGAGAATCAAACCGAGAGCACAGGGCAGAGCTTACAGAATCTTAAAGAGAAACTGCCATATCACAGTTGTATTGGATGAAAGATAAGGAGGAATATCATGGGACAGAAGGTTAACCCACACGGACTCAGAGTCGGCGTTATCAAAGACTGGGATTCCAAATGGTATGCTGAAGGCGATTTCGCTGACAACTTAGTGGAAGATTATAACATCAGAACATTTCTGAAAAAGAAATTATACAGCGCAGGCATCTCCAAAATCGAGATCGAGAGAGCATCTGACAGAGTAAAAGTGATCGTTTACACTGCAAAACCAGGTGTTGTTATCGGTAAAGGCGGTTCTGAGATCGAAAAAGTAAAAGCTGAATTACAGAAATATACAGATAAGAAATTAGTTGTTGACATCAAAGAAGTAAAAAGACCGGATAAAGACGCTCAGCTGGTAGCAGAGAACATCGCTCTTCAGCTGGAAAACCGTATTTCCTTCCGTCGTGCTATGAAGTCTGCAATGTCCAGAACAATGAAAGCCGGCGCAAAAGGAATCAAAACTTCCGTATCCGGACGTCTGGGCGGAGCTGATATGGCCCGTACAGAGTTTTACAGCGAGGGAACTATTCCCCTTCAGACTTTAAGAGCAGATATCGACTATGGTTTCGCTGAAGCAGATACCACTTACGGCAAAGTTGGCGTTAAGACATGGGTCTACAATGGCGAAGTACTTCCAACAAAAGGAACTAAGGAAGGGAGCGATAAATAATTATGTTAATGCCAAAAAGAGTAAAACGTCGTAAACAATTCCGTGGCTCCATGAGAGGAAAAGCGTTAAGAGGAAATAAAATCAATTACGGTGAGTTCGGTCTGGTTGCAACAGAGCCTTGCTGGATTAAATCCAACCAGATCGAGGCTGCCCGTGTTGCCATGACTCGTTACATCAAACGTGGTGGTAAAGTATGGATCAAGATTTTCCCAGATAAACCAGTAACAGCAAAACCAGCAGAAACACGTATGGGTTCCGGTAAAGGTGCCTTAGAATACTGGGTAGCAGTTGTAAAGCCAGGCAGAGTAATGTTTGAGATCGCAGGCGTTCCTGAAGAAACAGCCCGCGAGGCATTACGTCTTGCAATGCATAAGTTGCCAGTCAAATGTAAAATCGTTTCTCGTGCAGACTTAGAAGGCGGTGATAACAGTGAAAATTAAAAATTATGTAGAAGATTTAAGAACAAAATCAGCTGCAGAATTACAGGAAGAATTAGTAGCTGCTAAAAAGGAACTCTTTAACCTGAGATTCCAGAATGCAACAAATCAGCTGGACAATACAAGCAGAATTAAAGAGGTTCGCAAGAACATCGCTAGAATCCAGACTCTGATTGCTCAGAAGGCAAATGCGTAAGGAAGAAATTTCCTATTAGATAGAAAGGAGCAGCAAAATCGTGGAAAGAAATCTGAGAAAAACACGTGTTGGTAAAGTTGTCAGCAACAAGATGGACAAAACTATCGTCGTTGCTATCGAAGACCACGTAAAACATCCTCTTTACAAAAAGATCGTGAAGAGAACATATAAATTAAAAGCACATGACGAAGAAAATACCTGCAACATCGGTGATACCGTAAAGGTTATGGAGACAAGACCTCTGTCCAAAGACAAGAGATGGAGACTTGTAGAAGTTGTAGAAAGAGTTAAATAATTGGTCTTCCAATTATGGGAATATAGTTTGGAAATTCGTGAAGGAGGAATCCCAGCATGATTCAACAGGAAAGTAGACTTAGAGTCGCTGACAACACTGGCGCAAAAGAAATCCTCTGCATCCGTGTTATGGGCGGTTCTACCAGAAGATATGCCAATATTGGCGATATTATCGTTGCTACGGTCAAAGATGCAACACCAGGCGGTGTTGTTAAAAAAGGCGACGTTGTTAAGGCCGTTGTTGTTCGTACTGTAAAAGGCGTTCGCCGTAAAGACGGTTCTTACATCAAATTTGATGAAAACGCAGCTGTTATCATTAAAGATGACAAAACACCAAGAGGAACCCGTATTTTTGGACCAGTAGCCAGAGAGCTTCGTGAGAAACAGTTTATGAAGATTGTTTCCTTAGCTCCGGAAGTATTATAGGAGGTAAGCCTGATGTTTAAGATTAAAAAAGGTGATACTGTTAAAGTTATCGCTGGAAAAGATAAAGACAAAGAAGGAAAAGTAATCTCTGTTAATCCGAAAAAAGGCGCTGTTCTGGTTGAAGGCGTAAATATGGTCACAAAACACACAAAACCATCCATGAGCAATCAGCAGGGCGGTATCGTAAACAAAGAAGCTTGGATCGATGCCTCCAACGTAATGGTTATGCATGAAGGTAAAGTTACCAGAGTCGGCTTTAAGGTTGAGGATGGTAAAAAAGTGCGTGTTGCTAAGACTACAGGCAAAGTGATCGATTAATTGAGAGAGGAGGCCAATAAATGAGCAGACTTAAAGATATGTATAAAAATGAGATCGTAGATGCTATGATCAAAAAGTTTGGTTATAAAAATATCATGGAAGTGCCGAAACTCGATAAGATCGTTGTAAACATGGGTGTAGGCGAAGCAAAGGACAACGCAAAAGTTCTGGATGCAGCTGTTGCTGATATGGAACTGATCACAGGTCAGAAGGCTGTGACAACAAAGGCAAAGAATTCCGTTGCTAACTTCAAGATCCGTGAGGGCATGCCTATCGGATGTAAAGTAACTTTAAGAGGCGAAAAAATGTACGAGTTTGCAGATCGTCTGATCAACCTGGCACTGCCTCGTGTACGTGACTTCCGCGGTGTAAATCCAAACGCTTTTGACGGAAGAGGAAATTATGCCCTTGGAATTAAAGAGCAGCTGATTTTCCCTGAAGTGGAATATGATAAAGTCGATAAAGTAAGAGGTATGGATGTAATTTTCGTAACCACTGCTAAAACAGACGAAGAAGCTCGTGAATTATTGACATTATTCAACATGCCATTTGCAAAGTAATTATAGGAGGGAAAATTCATGGCTAAAACAGCAATGAAAGTAAAACAGCAGCGTAAACAGAAATTCTCCACAAGAGAGTACAGCCGCTGCCGTATCTGTGGACGTCCACATGCATATTTAAGAAAATACGGTATCTGCCGTATCTGCTTCCGTGAGCTGGCATACAAAGGCCAGATCCCCGGAGTTAAGAAAGCAAGCTGGTAATTTATAGTTTAACATGAAAAGTCTAATTTAGGAGGAAACTATCATGACAATGAGCGATCCAATCGCAGATATGCTTACAAGAATCCGTAACGCGAACACTGCAAAACACGACACAGTAGATGTACCATCATCCAAGATGAAACTTGCTATCGCAGATATCCTTTTAAAAGAAGGTTATATCGCAAAATATGATGTTCTGGAAGACGGAGCATTCAAGACAATCCGCATCACATTAAAATATGGTGCTGATAAAAACGAAAAGATCATTACAGGTCTGAAGAGAATTTCCAAACCAGGTCTGCGTATCTACGCCGGCAGCCAGGAAATTCCAAAAGTATTAGGCGGCCTTGGTATCGCCATCCTTTCCACCAACCAGGGTGTGATCACAGACAAAGAAGCTAGAAAGCTCCACGTAGGCGGCGAAGTTCTGGCATTTGTTTGGTAATTTATCGAGATACTGAAAACAGAAGGGAACCATAATAGGCCCTTCCGAAAATTTAAGTAAGGAGGAAATTGGTATGTCACGTATTGGAAGACTGCCTGTAGCTGTTCCGGCTGGAGTAGAAGTAAAAGTTGCCGAGAACAACGTAGTGACTGTAAAAGGTCCTAAGGGAACACTTGAGAGAGCGTTACCTGTTGAAATGACAATTAAAGTAGAAGATGGTCATGTAGTAGTTACAAGACCGAATGATTTAAAGAAAATGAAATCTTTACACGGTTTAACAAGAACACTGATCCAGAACATGGTGATCGGTGTAAGCCAGGGATATGAAAAAGCTCTGGAAGTAAACGGTGTAGGTTACAGAGCAGCAAAACAGGGCAAGAAATTAGTCCTGAACTTAGGATACTCTCATCCCGTTGAAATGGAAGATCCGGAAGGACTGGAATCCAAGGTAGACGGAAACAAGATCATCGTATCCGGTATCGATAAAGAGAAAGTCGGCCAGTATGCTGCTGAAATCAGAGATAAGAGAAAACCTGAGCCATACAAAGGCAAAGGTATCAAATATGCTGATGAAGTTATCAGACGTAAAGTTGGTAAGACTGGTAAGAAATAATTAAGGAGAGTGTAAAAATGGTTAGTAAAGTATCAAGAGCGAAAGTTCGCGCAAAAAAACATAGAAGATTACGTAATCATCTCAGCGGCACCGCTGCTACACCTCGTTTAGCAGTATTCCGCAGCAATAATCATATGTATGCTCAAATTATTGACGATACAGTTGGAAAAACTCTGGTTTCTGCTTCTACAACTCAGAAAGATGTAAAAGCTGAATTAGAAAAAACCAATAACGTTGACGCTGCAGCATATTTGGGAACAGTTATTGCCAAGAGAGCAATCGAGGCTGGAATCAAAGAAGTTGTCTTTGACAGAGGCGGTTTTATATATCACGGAAAAATCAAAGCTTTAGCAGACGCAGCAAGAGAAGCTGGGTTAGAATTCTAATAAGGGAGGAGAAGAACACATGAAACGTTCAATCATTGATGCTAGTCAGTTTGAATTAGAAGAAAAAGTAGTGTCAATCAAGCGTGTAACAAAAGTTGTTAAAGGTGGTCGTAACTTCCGTTTCACAGCTTTAGTTGTTGTAGGTGACGGCAACGGACATGTTGGCGCTGGTTTAGGAAAAGCAGCCGAAATTCCTGAAGCGATCCGCAAAGGAAAAGAGGATGCCATGAAGAAATTAGTTACTGTAGCAAGAGACGAAAACGGAAGTATTACCCATGACTTCGTTGGAAAATTCGGAAGCGCTCAGATGCTGCTGAAGAAAGCTCCTGAAGGTACTGGTGTTATTGCCGGAGGTCCAGCTCGTGCGGTAATCGAACTTGCAGGTATTAAGAATATCCGTACAAAATGTATGGGTTCCCGTAACAAACAGAACGTAGTTCTGGCTACCATCGCAGGTTTAAGCCAGTTAAAGACTCCGGAAGAAGTTGCAAAACTTCGTGGAAAATCCGTAGATGAGATTTTTGCATAAGGAGGATTAAAAAATGGCAGATAAATTAAAAATCACTCTGGTGAAATCTACAATCGGTGCTGTTCCGAAACATAAGAAAACAGTAGAAGCATTAGGTTTAAGAAAACTGAACAAAACAGTGGAAATGCCGGATAACGCAGCAGTTCGCGGAATGATCCAGCAGGTAAGACACTTAGTGAAAGTAGAAGAAATCTAATATTAGTTTGAAGAAGGAGGTGCCAACATGGATTTATCAAATTTAAGACCAGCAGAAGGCTCCAGACAGAGCGATAACTTCAGAAGAGGCCGTGGACATGGCTCAGGAAACGGTAAGACAGCAGGTAAAGGCCATAAAGGACAGAAGGCCCGTTCCGGAGCTAAGAGACCAGGTTTTGAAGGCGGTCAGATGCCTTTATACAGAAGACTTCCTAAGAGAGGTTTCAAGTGCAGAAACTCTAAGGAAATCATTGCAGTAAACGTTGATATCTTAAACAGATTTGAGGATGGAGCAGAGGTTACTCCAGCTGCTTTACTGGCTTCCGGCGCGATCTCCAAATTAGGAGACGGCGTAAAACTCCTGGGCAACGGAGAGTTAACAAAGAAGCTTAACGTAAAGGTTAATGCTGTAAGCGAAAGCGCAAAAGCAAAGATTGAAGCCGCAGGTGGAACAGTAGAGGTGATCTAATGCTGCAGACTCTTAAAAACGCCTTTAAGATAAAGGATGTAAGACGTCGAATTTTTTATGTACTGTTAATGCTGGTGATCATCCGTGTGGGATCCCAGCTTCCCATTCCGGGAGTTGACAGTGATTATTTCAAAGAATGGTTTGCGAGCCAGTCCAGTGATGCGTTTAATTTCTTTGACGCATTCACTGGCGGTTCCTTTACCGAAATGTCCATATTTGCATTAAATATCACACCGTATATTACTTCTTCCATTATCATCCAGCTTTTAACGATCGCAATTCCCCAGTTAGAGGAAATGCACCGTGACGGTGAAGAAGGAAGAAAGAAACTTACGGCTATTACCCGTTATGTTACAGTTGGTCTGGCACTCTTCCAGTCCATAGCTATGACTGTGGGATTTGGAAACAGAGGGCTGATCCCTGATATGACGATCGTGAAAGGTATTGTTGTTGTAGCCTGCCTGACCGCAGGTTCCAGTATGCTGATGTGGATCGGTGAACGGATTACGGAAAACGGCGTGGGCAACGGTATTTCCATTGTCCTGATGATCAATATCGTATCCAGGATCCCCAATGATCTTGTAAGTCTGTTTCAGACCTTTGTTCAGGGTAAGACCATTGCCAGAGGCGCATTGGCAGCTCTGATCATTGCAGCCATCATCATTCTTGTGGTGGTTCTGGTATTGATCTTAAACGGCGGTATCCGCAGGATCCCGGTTCAGTATTCCAAGAAAATGGTGGGAAGGAAAGTTATGGGCGGTCAGTCCAGTTCTATTCCATTAAAGGTTAATACTGCCGGTGTTATCCCGATTATCTTTGCCTCTTCTCTGATGTCTTTCCCGGTTGTTATCGCAAGTTTCCTGGGTAAGACGAACGGAACAGGAATCGGAAGCGAGATCATGAAAGGTCTGACTTCCAGTAACTGGTTTAATCCAAGCCAGCCGGTATATTCTGTTGGCCTGGTACTGTACATCGTACTGGTGATCTTCTTTGCGTATTTCTACACTTCCATTACATTTAACCCTATGGAAGTAGCGGATAATATGAAAAAACAGGGAGGATTTATACCTGGTATCCGTCCGGGAAAACCAACTCAGGAATATCTGGAAAAGATCTTAAGTTACATTATCTTCATAGGTGCTGCAGGTCTTGTGATCGTGGCCGTGATCCCGTTTTTCTTTAACGGTGTTTTCGGCGCCAATGTTTCTTTTGGAGGAACATCTATTATCATTGTAGTAGGTGTTGTCCTGGATACATTAAAACAGATCGAGTCCCGTATGCTGGTTCGTAACTACAGAGGCTTTTTAAGTGAATAAGAGAGTATGCTAGAACGACTCTATTAAGAAAGAGACCGTCGCAGGAAGAACAGGTTTTCAATAACTGAAAAATCTTCTGTTTCTGCGGCTGTCTCTAAAATATTATATGGCGAAAATTCTGTAATTGGTGTATTATGGTGTCAGGGCCAAAAAGAACCAAGGCCGGACGGAGAGCCGAGATCATATTACCGGCGGGAATCCGTGGTATTTAGAAAGGGGAAAAGGTATGAAGATCATTATGTTAGGAGCACCTGGTGCAGGAAAAGGCACTCAGGCAAAAAAAATTGCCCAGAAATATGGAATTCCTCATATTTCTACCGGAGATATCTTCCGGGCCAACATTAAAAATGGTACAGAATTAGGTAAGAAAGCAAAAACTTATATGGATCAGGGACTTCTGGTTCCAGATGAGCTGACAGTAGATCTGGTTATTGACAGAGTGAACCAGGAAGACTGCAAAGACGGCTATATCCTGGACGGCTTCCCAAGGACCATTCCCCAGGCAGAAAGTCTGGATGCAGCCCTGGCTAAGATGGGACAGAAAGTAGATTATGCCATTAATGTAGAAGTGCCGGATGAAAATATCATTAACCGTATGTCAGGCAGAAGGGCCTGCGTAGGCTGCGGAGCTACTTATCATATTAAGTACAACCCGCCAAAGACAGAAGGTATCTGTGATGCCTGCGGTGAAAAACTGATCTTAAGAGATGATGATAAGCCTGAAACTGTTCAGAAGCGTCTTGGGGTATATCATGACCAGACTCAGCCGCTGATCGACTACTATGGAAAAGCAGGAGTGCTGAAAGAAGTTGACGGTACCGTTGACATGGAAGAAGTATTCCAGGCTATCGTAAATATATTAGGAGCGTAATAAGCATGTCAGTAACAATAAAAACTGCCAGAGAGATTGAACTTATGAGAGAGGCAGGCAGACTTCTGGAAAAAGTCCACAATGAGCTTGCAGAATTTATCAGACCGGGGATCAGCACCCTGGATATTGACCGTTATGGAGAAAAACTTATCAGGAGCCTGGGCTGCACACCTAACTTTTTGAACTACAATGGCTATCCGGCATCTATCTGCGTTTCTGTAAATGACGAAGTGGTCCACGGTATTCCCAAAAAGAACAGGATCCTTCAGGAAGGAGACATTGTCAGCCTGGACGCCGGCCTGATCTATAAAGGCTATCACTCAGATGCGGCCAGAACCCATGCTGTAGGAGAGATTTCTCCGGAAGCCCGTCAGCTGATCGATGTGACCAGGCAGAGTTTCTTTGAGGGGATCAAGTATGCAAAAGCAGGAAACCATCTTCACGATATTTCCGCTGCCATAGGCAACTATGCCCAGCAGTTTGGCTATGGGGTTGTACGAGACCTGGTAGGCCACGGGATAGGTACTCATCTCCATGAAGACCCTCAGATCCCTAATTTTCCTCAGAAGCGGAGAGGAATCCGGCTGATCCCGGGTATGACCCTGGCTATCGAGCCTATGATCAATCAGGGGAGAGCAGATGTAGCATGGCTGGATGATGACTGGACAGTGGTTACTCAGGACGGTTCTTTATCTGCCCATTATGAAAATACGGTTCTCATCACAGAGGGTGAACCGGAAATCCTCACCCTTACCAGATAGGAGCGAAAATTTCATGAAAGAATTTAAAGCCGGGATGCTGGCTGTATCAAAGGCCGGTCATGACAAAGGCAGACTATATGTGGTCCTGAATGCAGATCAGGAATTTGTATATCTTGCAGACGGAAAGAACCGCAGCGTTACCAGTCCCAAGAAAAAGAAGAGAAAACACATTCAGATCAATTATTATATTCCAGAGATTTTAAAGCAGGCTCTGGAAGCAGAACAGAAACTTGAAGATGAACAGATAAAAAAAGCCATTAAAGAGTATAAGAATCAACAGGAGGTTTAAGTTTTATGTCAAAGGCAGATGTTATTGAAGTTGAAGGAACGGTAGTTGAAAAATTACCTAACGCTATGTTTAAAGTAGAACTGGAGAACAAACATGTGATCCTGGCTCATATCAGCGGAAAGTTAAGGATGAACTTCATCCGTATCCTTCCGGGAGATAAAGTTACTATCGAGATGTCTCCCTACGATCTGAGCAAAGGAAGGATCATCTGGAGAGATAAATAATCAAAACTGACAGTTACAGTTTTTGATTACTATGAATTAAGGAATTCCCTCGTTGAAAACGTTCTTATGCGGTTTCCGACGGGGGAATTTTTTAATAGAAAAAAAGATTAAAATTTCGTAAAAAAGTTCTTGCATTCTTGTCAGATAGGTGTTACTATAACAAATGTACTTTTATGCTCAGAAAGGAGGAAGAACAGTGAAAGTAAGATCATCTGTAAAACCAATTTGCGAAAAGTGCAAGGTTATCAAAAGAAAGGGAAGCATCAGAATCATCTGTGAAAACCCGAAACACAAACAGCGTCAGGGCTAATTTTTGAAGACTGAATAAAGACAAAGATTAGTTACTGGCGATTTGTTTGTGTTAATTTTAGTGCGGCTGCAGTATGAACCGCCTGGAGGCGTT
>ERZ1643246.687-NODE-687-length-41693-cov-8.334214_pt1 | contig 41693 bp, 31 predicted proteins | sample MGYA00579265_ERZ1643246 | MGnify/ENA primary metagenome ERZ1643246 (study PRJEB29033, sample SAMEA4952261) | chicken gut metagenome | biome: Broiler Chicken; feature: Gastrointestinal Tract; material: Caecum | place: Ireland | collected 2018 | study: Broiler... | reverse complement strand
GCGGGTACAGGCGGGTCCCGCTGCCGCCAGCGAGGATGATTCCCTTCATGTCTTGTAACAATCCTTTCAACTCAATAACTAGAGACCAAATTCGTTCAATATTTTTTCTGTTGCCAACAATAAAGAGCACTCAGACATAGCATGTTCGCGGCCACGCGCTGCCAGTTTCTTTGTCTCAGAAGGATTCGTAAGCATCTCGATGATATTTTCCGCCATCGCTTCGGGGCGATGGACCGGGGAGAGCATTGCACAGTCCTCATTAGCAAATTCCAATACGCCTTTATAACGAGTGGCAGCAAGCGCGCACCCGCAAAACATGGCTTCCGCATATGTCAGCCCAAAGCCCTCGTTGACAGTAGCTCCTGCATATATGGCCGAACGGCTATAAATCTCCCTAAGCTGCTTCTGATTAGCATTGCAGGTGTAGCGAAACCAGTCCGGCAACCAGTCTGGTCTCGCTGGAGTGCCAAAAACGTTAACGTGTATATCGGGAATCTCGCTCTTCACAATTGTTAAAGCCTCGTAAAGGTCTGAAAAGCCCTTGTGCTGCGCAGTGTGATACAGAGCTGCAATCTCCTTATCGTCGCGTTTAATATCAGGATCTGGATAAAAAATCCTTTCATCTATTGGATTCTTAATAAGTGTCGGCTCCTTCCCAGAAGCTTCGGCCACAGTATCGAATAACCAATCAGAAACAACGATGTTCGACATGCCCGCTCTGTAGGATTCAATGAGTTCCCGCTCCGGAAGATCCCAAGACTCATAACCCTGAATCAAATAGTGCTTTTTACCTTTTGAGGGCGGTAAGTTATATACATCCCTCCAAGTGACAGCGGCAGTAGCAACGACATCATCCGCATCAAGGATTGAAGACTTGTCTATTTTGAAGATGCATGCCTTTTGAACGCGTGGATCCAAAGGAAACCACCGCGGGTTCTCGCGTACGCGTTGACGGCATATCGCACGATGCAGTAGTCCAGGGATGTAAACCCTACTTGAATTGCGTCTGCAAAGAAAATAAATTGCAACGTCTGCGCCGTTGCCCACGAGGGCGTTGGCGTACATGAACACCATCTTAAAGCCGCCTGAGGCGCCAAGTGGAGTGCCCGGGAGAATGAATGTGATTCTTTTACGTGTCGTGTCAGACATAGGGGTATGCGCCTTGCTATTTGTTATGCCCGATGTTATCCGAGCAACAAAAGGTTATTCTTGAAGAGTGGCCAAAAGACATAGTCGATATTGGTGTTGCTAAGCACGTAAAGAAATAGATTCGCCAAAGCCAGCCCACCGCTAAGCAGAATAATCGCAACGTTGCGAACGGAAAAGCCAAGTCTCGCCTCTTTACCGAGGTAATGCGATAGAAAACATAGGTTTAGAAGAGTTATTCCTTGTTCCAGACGATAGAAGTCAACAGAGAGAAAGAGAAGGGGGATTACAACAGCGACGATGACCCAGTTTACGACTAGAGCCGCACGCCTAGTATCCCCCGCATCTTGACTGCCGGGAGCCAATGAAAAAATAAACGCCCAAGCGGCAGCACAGAAAACCACATTAAAACTATATCGCATAATAGAGCTTAGCCCACCGGAGGAAGAGGTGACCATCTCAAATTTGATTCCCAAGCCAACGGCAGAGGCGATAGGGGCCAACCCGCTCCAGTTTACGACAAGAACCACCAAAGCGCTTACTAGAGGCACGGCCAAAAAGCTACCTACGGTTCCAAGTCGCGGAACGAGAAGCAGCACTAGATAAATGATTGTGATGAAGTGAAAGAGGCTAGCCAACAGGATAAGGGCTGTAAAAGTGAGTTTGTAATGTTTGCACTGTTCACCATATACGATTGGCTGGAACAGAAATGACATGGCAAAGAAGGCAATAGAATCTGCCAATGCAAACCGCATTTGCACGACGTCAAGGCAGAAGGGAAACAAAAGGTAGACGGCGAGGACGAAGCCAGGCTCATCAGAAAGACGATGTATAGCATGGGAGAGCAAGACGAGCTCTATGGCAATTAGAATACATTTAAAGGTTTGGTATTCAACGCCGATGGTATTGAATACGATCATGAGCGTCTGCCATCCAAGCTCTGACATGCCCATATAATTCTGATAGAAGTTATAGCGCCCTTCGTAAATGCCGGAATCAGCATTTCCACTAGCGAAGGATGAGAGCATCCAGATGACGATGAGTATGAGGATTTCAATGACGCGTGAGCGTTTCTTTATAAATCCCCCAAACAGGGAGACAAGATAAAGCAAGTAAGTCAAACCCCTACCCCCATGTAAGTACTTTGCGTGGTAATAATTCTTTTCACGACTGGACATCCCTTGTGGTAGGCGTCATCCGTGTCGCATCTCTTAGGCCATTCCAACGATTGAGAATCTTTGGAATCTTGTCCCCCTCGTACAGAAGAATGATTAACTCCACGCGGAGCTCACGCATACGGTTCTTACCCATAGAGACGTATTCAGGATATTTTTTGGCAAGGTAGACCCAGTTCCTGGCCCCATAATAGTTCCTGAGCGGAGATTCGTCGTAGGCTATGTACTTCTTGCCGAGGAGGGTCACGTTCTTGCCGTGCCCAACCTCCTGTAAGACGCCGTCAAAGTCAATCCGGTAAATCTGATAGCCATGCTGTCTGAAATTAAAGCAGATGTCCCAATCGACCCCGTCGATGAACATCCGCTCGTCATAACCATCCGTGTGTCTGTAGGCATCCACGCTCATGAACGAGCCTGCCGTTATACACCGCTCGACCTCATGGTAGGCTTCTTCCCCAAACCCGTAGGCCTGTGAGAAGTTGCGGTCGGTGATGAGGCAGGTAAGTATACCCACATGTGGGAGATCGAGATACTTGCAATATTCGCCAACAAGTCCCGGCTTGCAGACGGAGTCCTGATCGATGGCAAGAACCCAATCGAAGCCGTTGGTCTCCGCATACGACATTATTCGGGACAGGCCGGTCGCGATGCCAAGGTTCTCGTGGCTTCGAAGCAGAGCTATGTGATCGAAGTCCTGCGCAACAGTTTCGACAACATCATTCGAGGCATCCCCGTTGACAAAGATAACGACTTGGTCGACCTGGCTCACACTAGCGGCAACATTCTCGCGGAGCCTATCGGAGTCGGGAAGGTATGCGACGATCCCAGCAAGCGTCTTCATCTGCCACCAAACCTCTCGACCCATCCATCCAGGCCATAGGACCGCTTAATGGTCTCAGGCACGTCCACGATCGGACTCTCCATGAAGTCTTTTAAGCGGCCAGGGTCATCCGCGCCCCAGACGTAGATGTTTTGAAAGCGGTAGAAGTCCATGTCCTTTATGGTGAACTGATTAGTAATCAGCTTCTTCGAGTAGAACATTGCCTCGAGAGGTCGCAGCGTCATACCGCTCTGCCAAGGACTGAGACAGTCAACGACAACCTTCGAGTGCGCAATCTTTGAAAGCACGTCCGCATAGGGCATGTGCTTCGCATTCACGCCGACGATATCGAACTCACATCTGAGCCCCATGTCCGAAAGGGCACGCTTCATTTCTCGCAGGACATCGCCTCGACCCTTCTCAGCGCCGACGTAGAAGGCGTCGATCGAGGGATCGCTGTTCCCAGGGGATGCGCTCGGGATGTAGAACTGCGGATTGTAGGCAAGACCGTACCGCTCGCAGTCGTTGGGGTCGAAAGACCAAAGCTCGCAATAGGAGCGGTCAAACGACTCAATGGGAACAGTGACCTCAACAGGGTTGTGGTACCAGACAATGATGCGGATGTTAGGGTTGTGGCCGTGAATGAGCTTCGCGACGCTAGGTGTATTGCTGTAGTCCGTGAGGATGACGGTTTCGACCTCGTCGACGAGTCTCGTCCAGGTTCCGAGCCACATTTTCTTCCCGGGCAGAGCCGAGGAGAGCCAGAGCTTACGCACGCCGCGCCAGAGCTTGTTGGAGCCCTGCCATTGCGGCCCGAGCATGGGGAGAAAGAGAAGGCCGCCCTGCTCTTTGCCGTCCAATCCATAGAGGTCATAGAGGCCATCCATCAATATCATCGTTTTGCCCATACGAAAAGCCCACCGTGTTCCGATTCCTCTATCTAGGAACTACGCCGATGGAATACCCCCCCTCCGAACAATTCCGAATCTTGCAAGGACCGACTTTACGGTCTGCTTCGCACAATACCCAGGGTACGCGTGAAGCGATGCGGAACGCACGCTGCCCCCGCTTAACAGCGCCTCGAAAAACCTGTCATGTCCCTCGTCCTTCAACGATGGGTGCTCAAGCTGGTGGTTGTGGGCAACGGCGTTCTCGTAATCCACGGGAAGGAGATCGAGATCAGCCATCTCGAGCAACGCCCTACCCTTTTCAGTCTGCACGAGGGCGAGCGATATTCCCTTGTCCTCCTGATCCTTGAGCTCGGTCCCCCACGAGTCGCCAAGGGTGAGGTCACCGACGCGTTCGCGCCGAGCGTAATGGCAGGAGTAGCAGTTTTCTGTGTAGCATCCTCCCTTGAGGAATGCGGTAAGGTAGGGGTCGACAACGCCCGGCTGTGAGACCCTTTTTACGTCGGTGCGAAGCCCGAAACTCTCGTTCTCGCGGAAATAGACCTCTTTAACCCCGCCGAGATCAAAGCCGTGCTCGACGAGCGCCTGTCGCAGGATTTTTATCGAGGGTGAGCCATGGCAAATGAGGTCTATGGCATAGAAACCATTGACCAGGCTGCCCGTCCCTAGATAGTTGCGCATGGCCGAGACTTGGCAGGGTAGTCCAACGAAGAGCACGCGGCCACCTGATTTCAGCTCGTTGCGAACGGGCTCATATATCCCTTCCGGGCTGCTTTTGACGTATTTCGACCCCGCGAAGCCGCTCAGTCCCTCGATGTCTCGCGCGAGGGCGAACCCAAACCGTTCGCCGTTGAGCTTACAGGATGCAGCACATCCTCCGGCAGAGATAAACGCTCGTTCAATTGCAGCCGCGAACCCGCCTGACGAGCTACCCGAACGAACCTCACCGCGCGCCCAGCCCTGCCAGGAGTCGACCGTTTTCCGCAATTCGGCGGGATGGTTGCTTTGACAGACGCGGTGGCACCTCCCGCATCCTATGCATCGTTCGTCGTCTATGACGGCGTTCATATGAACCATTTCATCTTCGATGCTGATGGCGCTCGTGGGGCAAAGGCTCACGCATGCGTAGCAGCCGGCGCATTTGTCCTTCTCGCATACAAGGCTCATATCCTTACCCCCTTTGACGCCTGATGTCATCGAAGGTAGAAGAAAGAAAGTGGCGAGCTTTTTTCCTCTCTGAATCGAGTACATCTCGTACCCCGTCAAAGTCGACGTGACGGTTTATGACGTCAAAATCATCAAAACCCTTCGCATGCCTTTGCTCAGAATGCACGAGCTTGAGAAAGCTGGCAAGTCGTCCACCAAACTCATGTGGATAGATACAGATGGGCTCTGTACCCATGTTCATTGCGAAGGCGGAGGCATGAAAGGAGTCGGTCAAAACGCAGGTGGCATTGTCTATGAGGTTGATGAACTCGTATATGGTCGGGACAAGAACGCTTTTTCCCGGTCGATAGAATTGGTCGTAACGCGTGCAGAGACGAACGAGCTTTAGCCCAACCTTCTTGGCAAGCGCGACTGCGTAGTCATCGAATTCTTTGCTTCTATTGAGGTTGTATATCAGGATGTAGCCGTCGTCGATTAATCGCTCAGAAGTATAGCCACGCCAAAAGTCCGGAGGCATGCAAAGCGTGGGGTCCACAGTCTGGGCCGCTCCTTGATACCCGTATTGCTCTTCAAGGATGCTCAGGCCTGAATCCTCCCTAACAGATATCCGGGAGTACTTGTCGATATAAGCCTTGGTTTGGGAGACCTCCTCATCAGAAAGGCGTGACTGACCGAAGCTCGCGCTGAAAGCGAAGCGGTATGCATCATCGGGAGCGAAGCTGAGGTAGAGCTCGGGCAATATGCCCCTGTTCCACACGGAGTTCCAAACCTGGTCGCTACCGGTGCAGTAGGCATCAGCGTTAGAATAGTAGCCAGCGAAATCCTCCGCTGTGGTATAGGTTTTATCAGTAAGGTGCAGATGCTTCTCATTGAACAGCCGAAAGACCGACTTCCAGCGATTGATCGTTGGAAGCATAGCAAGACTTTTTATCGGGTTTCCATCACCCCATGTCCTGGCAAGGTTTTCGTATCGATTAGGCGCTTTTACATAATCGATAACGGTGACATTAGCTCCCAACTCTTCGAAGAGTGATTGCGTCGCCAAAGCCTGTAGCACAGAGCCATAGTTCTGAACACCCTGTAATGTAATTAGATCGATCTTGATCTCTTCATCACTAGCAGTTGCAGTCTGCGTCATTGCATCTTCCCCGTCCTACGAGCCAGCGAGCAGAATGCCGCGAAAGGCCCCTCACCAGTAGAGGCGATGGCAGCAGCCAAACGCTCGCGAGGCCGCGCGTTGTTGTCGTGAAGAACCACGGAACGATGCCGTTTGACAACCTCCCAAAGCGCCTGTCTGTCGGCTTTCTCCTCATCGGTTGCATCTGCGCCAGCCGGCACTTGGCCAAACACCATGCGACACACAGAGAAGCAACGTGACGAAGCAGCATTGGTCAAATCGGGATACCATTCGTTAATGTCTTCCTCTATTTGAGCTGAGATGGTTATAGCCGATTCGGCCTTCACGTGTCGGTATGATTGCCGAATGATGCTGTTATCCCTGGTCCGGTATGCATACAGAGCAGGACAATCAATCAGGGCAACCTTTTGCGCATCACGAATAATCCTATAGGTGCTGGCAAGATCTTCGTAATAAAGCCCCCTGGGAAAGGGATCCGGCGGAAGAAGTGACCTATGGTAGAGAAAGCCTTGGACACCGCACGCCATGGCTTGGTACATAATCGCCCGTACTGCATCGTGATCAGTCAGAATCTGATATTGACACACGTCTGGAGTTGAGTTCACGGTCGAAAAACTGTCCCCATCCTTGAAGACACCCTCGAACCTAATGCCAGCTAGTTTGCAATGGGCCGAATTGGCCACAGCAAGGAGTGCTTCAATCCAGACCCTAGAGACATAGTCATCGCTATCAATAAACGAAATCCATGAGCCGTGGCTGTGCGCAAGTCCGTAGTTACGGGCATCGGAGAGACCCCCGTTATTTTTGTGAAGAGAGATCACTCTGTGGTCAGCATTGGCGTACCGATCACAAATGGCAGGACACTCGTCAGGGGACCCATCATCTACCAAAATGACCTCAATGTTTTGATAGCTTTGCTGAAGAATGCTGTCGACGCACTCGCTTAGATAAGCTTCCACATTGTAAACAGGAACCACGATGCTAACCAAAGGAGCAGATTCTGATGTCTCCATCTAGAACCTCCCTAAGAGAGCAGAGACACGGGCCTCAGCATTACCAAGTCCGACACCGCAATCGAAGAGTGGATCATTTATGAGGTCCAACCATCTGTGGTTCACGCAGTTAGAGAGAAATCGCTTGTCACCGTCACTCAATCGCGCATCGGGAATGCTTAGCAATGATTGAGCAAGCTCAGCCCTATCGGCTTTATTACCCTCATTCCAAAGCATGGACAGCTCATGACTTACACGTTTGCCCAATCCCACGCCTCCGGGAGTAACCGATGTATTCAAACGCCTATGCAGGACATATGAACCACTGTCGAGATAGAGCGGCGCGCCTGCCAAGAGAGCGGCAAGAACGACATGCTGATCATGGGACCAGCAGGGAATAACACCAATTGTCCGAATAACCTCCTGCAACGCATGATTCCATACCATAGTATGACCTGCAAGCCTATGACGAATAAGCTCGGACGGTATCGAATAGATGAAGCCTGGGAAAAGATTCTCACCTAATGGTTTTAGAGTCTCATCACTTATTAAAACGGATGAAGCATACAGGGCAGGACCATCAACATGTCTTATTGCCCCAATGGCACGTATAATCTTGTCTGAGAACCAAAAGTCATCTTGGTCGGAGAAGGCGTAGTAGTCGCAGCCTTCGGCCTGCGAAAGTAGCGTCTCAAAGCTGCCGAGGAAGCCGAGGTTCCCGCCGTAATCGACGTGCCAGCCGTCGATGCACCCGCGGATTCCCGCGGAAAGATCACACAGCTTGTCAGGAGTGGAGTCGGAGGAGCCGTCGTCACGAACGAACATCTCCACGGAAATGCCCTCCTGCACGGCAATCGAGTCGATTTGCTCATCTAGGTACCTCTCGCCGTTGTAGGTCGACATGAGCACGCCAACATTCGGTTTCTCTGAGCTGGACTCGCCCTTCTGCCCCTTCGTATTCACAAGGACAAGCTCGGGTCTCGAATCCGCCACGACCTCGCGATACAGCTCCAGATACTTTTCCGTCAGCCAATGCCCCTGCCGAACGATGTCATAGTTCGAAAAGTCGTCACGGTCGACGGCAGCACGCTTCACGTCGTTTCTCGGCTCCACCGAGCACATGGCATCGGCCCACACGTCTGGGTCGTCAATCGGCAGGAACTGGCAAGTTCCTGTCATGTCCACCTCGCGAGTGATCCGGTCGGAAAGAGTGCAGGGCAACCCTGCAGCTTGCGCCTCAACGCCAACGAGGCACAAGCCCTCGTAGAGACTGGGCAGCGCGAACGCGTCGAACGCCTGGTAGAGCTCATTGACGTCGTCTCGCTGTCCCAGAAATCTGACCTTGCTCGCCAGCCCGCGTTCGCGCACCCAGTTCTCCGCGAAGGCCTGTGCCTCGCCGGAGCCCACACACAGGAGAACGAGGTCGTCGCGTCTCTTCGCAGCGTGGGAGAACGCCTCGAGCAGGAACTGGTGATTCTTCTGCGGCATGAACCGGCCCACGTGGCCGATGGCGACCTGTCCGTCGACGAGGCCCAAGCCAGCTCGCACCTTCGCACGAGCTGGGGCAGAGAAAAAGAACCTGTTGAGATCGATCGCGTTGTAGACGACCTCGAAGTCCGCCCCCTTCCCAAAGAGCCACTCGCCTGCGCACCTGCTGCATGCAAACCTATGCGTCGGGTACTTGTTTGCCTGGGTCTTCAGGATGGCCTTGGCGGCGTTCTTCACAGTCTCTCCCTTGCCCGAAGTGCTGTGGCTGTGCGAAATGCGCACAGGAACCCCCGCCTTGGCCGCCTGTCCCAACGGAAACACGTTAAGCGCGTTCATGTGCGCATGGACGATCTTCCATTCGGGGTGGGACCTGAACAGCTCGTAGCTCGCCTTCAGGAACGCGGACAAGTTGGTGTATGCCGGAACGGTGAACACGCGTGCGCCGAGTTCTTCCATCTCCTCGCGGGGCACAATGGTGGAAGAATCGGTGACAACGAAGTCGAACTGCACCCTGGTGCGATCCACGTGACGGTAGTAGTTCATCACAACCGCCTCGACACCGCCGCCGTTCATGTTGCCCACGAACTCACAGACCCGTATAGGTTCTGCCATGGATTACCGTGCCCTCCCTCGAATACTCCGAGTAATGTCGGGATGTAAACAAGTTGACTTACCGTACGGAATTCCAGTAACACGTATTCTTGCAACTGCGCAAGAGAAAAAACTCATTGTTATACCTACTAAAAGTCAGAGACGTGTAGGAAGTATTTTCAAGCAATCCATCCAACCGATTATCGACTAATTCCCCTGGGCGGTGAGTACCACGCCGACGGTCTGGATGATGAGCTTGAAGTCGGCCCAGGCGCTGCACTGCTTAATGTACATGAGGTCCAGATCAACCCACTCGTCGAAGCTGATGGCATCTCGGTTTCGGCGTGTCTGCCAGTAGCAGGTGATTCCCGGCTTCACCAGGAGGCGCTGCCTCTGGCGCTCGTTGTAGAGCTTCGTCTCCCTTGGAATGGCGGGGCGGGGACCGACGATGGACATGTCTCCCTTGATCACGTTGAAGAACTGGGGAAGCTCGTCCAGGCTCGTCTTGCGGATGAAGTGGCCGACCCTCGTGACGCGCGGGTCGTCCTTGATCTTGAAGACGGGTCCATCCTTCTCGTTGAGGTCCTTGAGCTCGGCAAGGCGGTCCTCGGCATCGACGTACATGGAGCGGAACTTCCACATGCGGAAGCGCTTGCCATCCTTGCCGACGCGCTCCTGCCTGAAGAACACGGGACCGTGGTCGTCCGCGAAGATGGCGATGGCGACGATGAGGTAGAGCCACCAAAAGAGCGCCAGCACGAGCAGGCTGAACGCGACATCGAAGAGACGCTTGACGAAGCGGAACCCGTACCTGTGGGCGAGCCGCTCCGCCGCCTGGTAGGTTGCCTGGTCAGCCACGTCGCTATGCTCTGTCTTGCCCCCGTTGTTCTGGAAGCCCGGACCGGGCATAACCACATGTGCGGATGCGGACTCCCAGGACTTGCTGTCTTGTAACCCCGACTCAGCCGCGTCCACCGTGGCCGTTGCTTGCTGCGTCACCATTCCCACGAACCCCCCCCCAGCATAATTTTGGGGAGGGCCTCTCTTCCCACGGCAGCGACGCAGACTGTCCCCAGCCCACGGTACCCACAGGATCGAACTCATCATTGCGCGTTATTGTTTGCGTGCTCTTCCCAGCACCCTGATGAGTCTACCTTTCAGGCATCCCAAAAACAACCGGGGGATGGCATCTACTTTCGCTTCCCACAAAGCGGCTGAAAAAGAACACTCAGTTCCGAAGTGTCCTATTTTCGCAGGTAGGAGCCATATTTATGAAATGCCCTTGAAAGAAGTTGGTAATGCTCCGGGCAGTGCGCGTCGCTTGCGATGTAGCTGTAGAGGCCCTGTTTGAGCATCTTGATGGCGGGCCGCTTCTCGGCCCCCAGCCTGCCGCCGGCGATGAAGTCGGCGGACGCCTGGAGCTCGCAGCCCATGTCCACGAGCTCCCGCGCCAGCGACACGTCCCTCTGGATGGCCATGTAGCGCTCGGGGTGGGCGATGATCACCTGGTAGCCCATGCCCTGGAGCTCGAAGATGGTGCGCTCGTAGTCGCCGAAGCGGCTGGGGCTGGCACCCACCGACAGCTCGAGGAGGAAGGTGGGCTCGTTGTCGAATGCCAGGGACTGGGCCCACTGCATGCCCAACTCCATGAGCTTCTCGTAGTTGACCTCGAAGCCCATCTTGACGGGGAACCCCTCCGCCGCGTCCTCGAACTCGTAGAACGCATACCACATGGCCTTGAAGTCGAAGTACGGCTTGCGGCAGTGCGGGGTGCACACCATGGACGTGACGCCCGCGGCCTTTGCGGCGTCGAGCATGCGGAGCGACTCGTCCAGGTCTGCCGCCCCGTCGTCGACGCCGGGGAGGATGTGGCAGTGGAGGTCCCTCATGCCAGGCTACGCCTCGTCGTCGTAGGACTTGGGGATGTAGACGCCGCCCTGGGCTGCCTGCTTGGAGCCCCTCCTCCCCTGCTGGGCCTGTGCGGCCGCGGGGTGGGCGGAAGCGGCGTTGGCAATGCGGCCGGCGGCCTCGCGGGAGGCACGCGCCATGTTGAGGAACGCCGAGGTGTCGTCGGGCTTCTGGGACGTGGCGGCCTTCTGCGGGCGCGCGGGGCGCTCGGGCGGGTTGGGGGCGTCCGTGGGCTGGGGGCGACGGGCGGGGCGCTCGGGGCGTGCCGGGCGCTGCTCGGGGGCAGCGACCTGCAGCTTGGGGCCTTCGGCCTTGTCCTCGTCCTTGTAGTAGCGGTAGTAGTAGACGTTGTGCTTGGTCTCGCAGCAGTTCATGATCACGCCGGCGAGGTTGCAGTTGGAGTGGCGGAGCTGCTCGGCAGCCTCGACCACCTCGGCCTTGCGCACGAAGTGCTCGCGCACCACCAGGTACACGGCGTCGACCTGGGCACCCAGCACGGCGGCGTCCACGAAGGTGCCGACGGGAGGGGTGTCGAACAGGACGTAGTCGTAGCTCTCCCTTGCCCCGCGCACGAAGTTGGCGAAGTGGCGGGAGCCGAGGACGTCGGACGGGTTGGGGATGTGGGGCTCGGCATCAAGGAAGTAGAAGCCGCGCACCTGGGTCTTGACCGCGGCGTCCGCGAGGGGCACCTGGCCGGAGATGACGGAGTAGATGCCGTTGCGCCCGTGCACGCCGAGCGAGTTGGCCATGGAGCGGCGGCGGAGGTCGCACTCAACGAGCAGCACGCTCTTGCCGGAGGTGGCGATTGCCATGGCCAGGTTGCGCGTGACGAAGGTCTTGCCCTCGTTGGGCACGGACGACGTGATCGCGATGGTGCGGATGGGGTTGTCGACCCCCATGAAGCGGATGTTGGCGAGGAGGGTCTTTGCCGCGTTGCCGACCGAGCGCTGGGCGTCCTCGGTCTGGTTGCCCCTGTTGTTGAAGATTGCCATTGCCTACATCCTCTCCAGCTGGGGGAAGTGACCGACCACGGGCACGTTGAGCAGCTGCTCGACGTCCTCGGAGCTCTTGACGCGGGTGTCCATCATGTCCTGGACCACCACGATGACGATGGCGGCGAAGAGGCCCGCGAGCAGGCCGACCGCGATGTAGAGGGGACGCTTGGGGCCGGACGGGGCCTCGGGGGTGGACGCCGGGTCGATCACGTTGACGGACTGGGTGCCGATGACGGACTCGGTGACGCTCTGGAGGTCGCTCGCGTACGCGTTGGCGATGTCGGCCGCGCGCTTGGCGTCCTTGCCGGTGACGGCAATCGTGAGGACGCGGGTGGTGGTGGCGCTGGTGACCTCGACGTCGTAGCCGGAGAGGCTGCTCATGCCGAGCTGCTTGCTGACGTCCTGCTTGACTCGGTCGGACTCGGCGATGGTCGCCACGTCCTGGGTCATCATCTGTGCGGCGGAGAGGTCGCTGTACTGGGAGTTGGAGCTGGTGCCCTCCGTGGTGTCGTTGCGCGACAGGACGTACATGGTGGTGGACGCCGTGTACTCGTTGGGCATGAGGAACGCCGCGATTGCGACGACCACTCCCGTGACGATGGGGAGGAGCAGCACGAAGCGGAGGTGCTTCCTCAGCAGGCTGAACAGTTCGGCTAGGGTCATCGGGCGAGCCCTTCCTGTATGTGTGTGCGTGTCCTGACGGTTGCCCTTTGCGGGCGCGACGGGTATGGCCATGGGCGTGCCGTCGCAAACGTACCTCAATATAGCCCAAAGTTGGCATCTACGTGCAATTGCCACAGCTTTGTGCGAGGGGGGGACATCGGCTTGGGCCGTAGGGGTCGGGCGGGGCGGTCAGGATGAGGCGGCGCGGCGCGCCAGAGGTTCGGGCATGGGACGGCCCCGCCGTCGGGATGACGACGGGGCCGCTTCTCGTGCCCTGCTGCGGAGTGGCGCTACGCCAGCGCGCGGCGCAGCTCCTGCCGCGCGCCCTCGCTGGTGAGGGCGAGCACGTTGTCCCCCTCGCAGAGGCCGGTGTCGCCGTTGGGGACGATGATGTCGCCCGCGCGGTCGATGGCGATGATGACCGTCTGGTCGGGAAGCGAGAGGTCGCTCACGCGACGGCCCACGGCACCCGAGCCGGGGCGCACCTCCACCTGCACCAGCGCGTGGCCGTCCTTTCCCAGCCGCATGATGGTAAAGACGTCCTCCATGTCGAGGCCCTCCTGCACCGAGCGCGCGATGAGGTCCGCCTGGTTGATTCCCACGTCCACGCCCATGGACTCGTTGAACATCCACGAGTTCTTGGGGTTGTTGACGCGTGCGACGACGCGCGGCACCTGGTACTCGACCTTGGCGAGGGTCGAGACCACGAGGTTGACCTCGTCGCTGCCGGTGGCGGCAATCACGACGTCCGCGCTCATGACCCCGGCACGCTCGAGCACCTCGAGGCTGGTGCCGTTCCCCACGATGACGCGCTGGTCGGGCAGGCTCGCCTGGAACTTCTCCGCCACCTTGCGACGGTTATCGACCACGACGACGGACGAGCCGTCGCCCTTGAGGATGGGCGCGAGGTACGACCCGGTCTTGCCGCCTCCCACGATGATGATCTGCATCACTGCCTCCTACTCGCTCTTGCCGAGCATGTGGGCGAACTTCCCCGCTGCGCTCGACGCGACCGCGGCGTAGACCACGTCACCGTGGCCGAGCACCGTTCCCTGGGTGGGGATGAACGTCTCGCTGTTGTGCGAGACCGCGACGACCTTGACCTCGCCCACGGCGGAGATGTCCCTCACGGGATGACCCTCGAGCAGGGCGGGCACATCCGCCCGAACGATCTGGACCTCCCCCGTGCCCACCTGGAACACGCTCTCCTGCTGGTTGTAGGTGAGGAGCTCGCAGGCGCGGCGCACGCCCCAGTCGGTGGTCGAGATGGTCTGGATGCCCAGGCGGCGGTACGTCTCTGCCTTGGTGACGTCGTACATGCGCGCGATCACGCGCGGCACCCGGTACGCGTCACGGGCGATGCGGGCGATGATGATGTTGGCCTCGTCCGACGTGGTGCACGAGACGACCGCGCTTGCCCGGTCGATGCCCGCCTTGGCGAGCACGTCGCGGTCGAAGCCGACTCCGGCGACCTTCCTGCCGGTGTATCCCTCACCCAGCTCCTCCAGGCGCTCGGGGTCCTGGTCCACGGCGCAGACGCTGTGGCCCTGGCGGTCGAGCTTCCTCGCCAGGCCCGTGCCCATGCGGCCGAGGCCGATGACGATAACGTTCATGGCGTCCTACCTTTCACTTGCGGCGTCAGCCCTGACGCCATTGCGGTCGTAGTGCCCGTGCCTGCGCACGATTGCCTTGCGCCCCTCCTCCAGAAGGAGGACGGCGGGCGGGAGCAGCGCCAGGAACAGGTAGTCCTGTGCGGTGAGCGGGCAGGTGTGGAACACGCCCTGGAGGGGCGGGAGCAGCGTGATGAGCACGATGAGCGCCACCTCGAACAGTATCCCCTTGTCAACCTGCCTGTTGGAGAGCAGGCCCACGGAGAACACCGACGAGACCTCCGTGCGGCAGTTCATGACCTCGCCGATCTGCGAGAAGACGATGGCGGCGAGCGCCATGGTGGTGGAGCGCACGTAGACGGGGTCCAGGTCGGCGCCCACGCCGAACATCCTGGCGCCGGGCGCCCAGCCCGCCGCAGCCTGCGCGAAGAAGAACGCGCCGAGCGACGAGAGCGCCCCGAGCAGGCCGTACCATAGGAAGGCCTTGCGCATCACCCGCGCGTTGAGCAGATTCTCGTTGGGGTCGCGCGGCGGGCGGCTCATGACGTCCGCCTCGGGCGGCTCGGATCCCAGGCCGAGGGCGGGCAGCATGTCGGTGCCCAGGTCGATGGTCAGGATCTGCATGGTGGTGAGGGGCAGGGGCACGGCGCCTCCGGAGAGCAGGTACACCGCGGAGGGCACGGCCTCGGGCACGTTGGAGTTGAGGATGTAGAGCATGAACTTGCGGATGTTGGCGTAGACCGCGCGCCCCTCCTCCACCGCGCTCACGATGGAGGCGAAGTTGTCGTCGGTGAGGATCATGTCCGCGGCCTCCTTGGCCACGTCGGTCCCCGTGATGCCCATGGCGACGCCGATGTCTGCCTTCTTGAGCGCGGGCGAGTCGTTGACGCCGTCGCCCGTAACGGCGACGACCTCCCCCATCGCCTGGAGGTTCTCGACCACGCGGAGCTTCTGCTCTGGCGCCATGCGGGCGAACACGATCTCGCCCTTGAGCGCGCGGCGCAGCTCCTCGTCGGAGGTCCGCTCGAGCTCGGGCCCGGAGAACACGCGCGGGTGGCTGCCCCTCACGATGCCGATCTTGCGGGCGATGGAGACGGCGGTCAGGCCGTAGTCGCCCGTGATCATGACCACGCGGATGCCGGCCCGGCGGCACTCCTCCACCGCCGCGGCGACCTCGGGCCTCGGGGGGTCCTGCATGACCTCGAGCCCCACGAAGGTGAGGTCTCGCTCGATCGTCTGCGGGTCGTACTCGCTCACGGAGGCGGGCACGCCCTCCTCGTCGCGGTGGATCGGGCGGTAGGCGAGCGCGAGCACGCGCAGGCCGTCCTCGGCGTAGCCGTCGTTGGCGTTCATGATGCGGCTGCGGAGCGAGTCGCTCATGGGGACGACCTCGCCGTTCACGCGCACCTTGGTGGAGAGGCGCACGACCTCGTTGGGTGCGCCCTTCACGAAGGCCACCCGGGTGGCGCCGTCGAGCGGGCGCTCGAGCTGGTGGATGGTGGACATGCGCTTGCGGCGGCTCTCGAAGGGCAGCTCGCGGACGCGGGGGATGCGGCGCTGCTCCTCCTGCAGGTCGAGGCCGCCCTTCTGGGCGGAGACCAGCAGGCAGGCCTCGGTGGGGTCGCCCAGCACGGTGTAGCGGCCGCCCTCCTTCTCCGGCGCGATCAGGCGCGCGTTGGAGCACAGGGCGGAGCCCGTGAGGAGGATGCGGAGGTCATCGTCGTCGGCGGCCTGGTAGCTGCGCCCGTCGGCGCGAATCTCTCCCTTGGGGGCGTAGCCCACCCCCGTGACCTCGTACTCCCTTGCGGGGGTCCACAGGTGGTTGACGGTCATCTCGTTCTGCGTGAGGGTGCCCGTCTTGTCGGTGCAGATGACGCTCGTGGAGCCCAACGCCTCGACGGAGGAGAGCGACTTCACCAGCGCGTTGCGCTTGCTCATGCGCTGCACGGCCATGGCGAGCGACAGCGTGACGGTGGGCAGCAGCCCCTCGGGAATGAATGCGACGACCATGCCGAGGGCGAAGATGAACGACGCCGCCAGGCCGTTGTGCACGAAGGCGACGTCCAGCGCGAAGAACGCGACGCCCATGCACAACGCGAACACCGTGATCTGCTTGGTGAGGTGGTCGAGCTGCCTCTGGAGCGGGCTCTCCTTCTCCTCCATGTTCTGGGTCAGGCTGGCGATCTTGCCGAACTCGGTGGACATGCCGATGTTGGTGACCACCACGCGACCGTTGCCCTCGGACACCGAGGTGCCCTCGAACACCAGGTTGGGGGTCTCCGCGTGGGTCAGGCCCTCCTCCAGCACGGCGTCGGAGGTCTTGCGCACGGGGTTGGACTCGCCCGTGAGCGTGGACTGGTCCACCTGCAGGCCGTTGGCACGGACCACGCGGCCGTCAGCCGAGACCTTGTCGCCCTCCTCGAGCAGCATCACGTCGCCGGGGACCAGGTCCTCGACCAGGATCTTCTGCTCGCTCCCGTCGCGGATGACGCTGACGTACGAGGGGAGCATCTTCTTAAGCGCCTCGGTCGCCTTGTCGGCCTGGTGCTCCTGCCAGTAGCTGAAGCAGCCGTTGATGACGTTGACGAGCCACACGGCCACGCCCAGCTCGGGCATCCCCGCCGCGAAGGCGATGATGCCGGCGACCCACAGCAGGATCGCCATGAGGTGCGTGAAGTTCGACAGGAACACCAGCACCTGCGACTTCTTCTTCGCGGACTGGATGACGTTCTTTCCGTAGCGCCCCTGACGCGCGGACGCCTCGCCGGCGGTGAGGCCCGCCTGTGCCGTCCCCATCGCCGAGAAGACCTTATCGGGCGTCAGCCGGGCTATCCCCTCGATTGGCGAGGACGTCGCCCCTTCTGAGGCTTCCAACGAAGGCCCTCCTTTCGTCTATCGCCGCCCCACCGTTGCGGTTGGGCGGCGCCCACTGGCGGCATCCACCGCCTTTCGAAGGAAAGGCTATCCGCTTTCAAACCGTTCGAACGCGACGGCACGGGGGTGGCACGATTTGGCATACGCCCAGCATAAGAGGGTCATTAGTGAGGAATAAGGATGGCATAAAAGTCGCAGGTGAGGGCGTTGGGTGACATTTGCGCGGTCCTTCGCCCAGCGCGCGTGGCACGCCGACGCCACCGCGATGGGGGGCTGGCCAGGGGGAGGACGTTGGGCCGGAGCTTGCGCGCCGCCGCGGCAGGGCCCCGGGCAGGGGCACGCGGTCAGGCACGAGCCGCGCGACACGCCCACCTGAGGGCCGGCACGTTGGCACCCGGCGGGACGGGCGCGGGGGACGGGGGTCAGCCCCTCTCCCCCACCTCGAGCATGCGGTAGCCCACGCCCACGTGGGTCTGGATGTAGCGGGGGTGGGCGGTGTCGGCCTCGATCTTCTTGCGGAGCGACCCCATGGTCACGCGGAGCGACGCGAGCTCGGCGCCGGACTGGTCGCCCCACACCTCGCGGAGGATCAGCTGGTGGGTGAGCACCTTGCCGACGTTGTGGGAGAGCAGGCACAGCAGGCGGTACTCCGTGGGGGTGAGGTGGACCTCGCTCCCAGAGAGCGTGACCACGCCCGCGTCGTAGTCGATGCGCAGGTCGCCGTCCTCGAAGCGCGACTGCGCAGACGCCTGGCGAGGGGACGAGACCGCTTCGTCGAGGTAGCTCAGGTGGCGGAGCGTCGCCCTGACGCGCGCGAGGAGCTCGCCGACCGAGAAGGGCTTGGTGACGTAGTCGTCCGCGCCTGCGTCCAGCGCCGCGATCTTGTCCGAGTCCTCGGAGCGGGCGCTCACCACGATGATGGGGGTCTTGGACCAGCCACGTATTGCGCGGACGACCTCGACGCCGTCCATGTCGGGGAGGCCGAGGTCCAGGAGCACGACGTCCGGGGAGTTGGTTGCTGCGCTGGCGATGGCCTCGCGGCCGGTGGAGGCGCAGAGGTGCCGGTACCCGTTGGCATCGAGCGCGGTCGACACCAGGTTGCGGACCTCGGGGTCATCCTCAACGACCAGCAGGGTGGGCGCGGCGGCAGGAGCGGGGGCGTCGGGTCGGCCGGTGCCGGCGGGACGGGCGGCAGGCGCGGTGGCGGTGCCCCTCTCCCCCAGGCTATCCCCTTGGCTCATCGCCGTCACCTCCCGGAAGCTCGCACGCGGGGAGGCGGAACCAGAACGCGCTGCCGTGCGGCTGGCGCGCCCCGACGCCGATGGTCCCCCCGTGCGCCGTCACGATCGACCTGCAGAGCGAGAGCCCGAGGCCGAAGCCCCTCCCGGCGTCGGCGCGCTCGCGACCGACAGTATAGAACGAGTCGAACACGCGCTCGCGGTCGGCGGCGGGGATGCCGGGCCCGTCGTCGCACACGGTCGTGACCACGGAGTCCCCCTCGCGGCGCAGGGAGATGACAATCGAGGAGCCGTCGGGCGTGTGCTTGACGGCATTGTTCACCAGGTTGACCACCACCTGCACCATGAGGCTGGCATCCACCCTTACGAGGCACACCCCGCGGGACGGCTCCACCGTGAGCCGGTGGCGGGCGACACGCGGGTCGATGTGACGCAGGGCCTCCTCCACGACGTCGTCCATGAGCTCGAGGTCGAGGTTGGGACGGACGCCGCCGCTCTGGAGCCGCGTGATGGCGAGGAGGTTCTGGACGGTCGCGACCAGCCACGTGGCGTCGTCGCGGATCCCCCTCAGCAGGCGGTCGCGCTCGCTGGGAGCGAGCCGGTCGCCACTCGAGAGGAGTACGTCGGCGCTGCCGCTGATCGAGGTGAGCGGGGTGCGGATGTCGTGCGAGATGCCTCGCAGGAGGTCCGCGCGCAGCTGCTCGTTGCGGGCGCGCAGCTCGGCACGTTGACGCTCGCGGGTGGCCCGCTCGCGACCGAGCGCGAGGCCCGTCTCGCCTAGGACCGCCATGGCGACGTCGCGCTGGCCGGGGGTGAGGTCGTGGTCCCCCACGACGATCCCCATGACGCCGTCGGGGTGGTGGAGATCGCCGACGGGGGCGTACAGGCCGGAGGCGGCCGAGAAGCCGTCCGTGCCCCTGCCGGCGGGGACGCCGTTCTCCAGCGCGCGCATGGCGACGGGGAGCTCGAGGGGGACGTCCGGCGGGAGGCTCGCCTGGGTCGGGTGCGCTGGGGCAGGGACCGGAGCCCGTGGCGCGACCGCGGTGGGATGGGCGCCTCCCGAACCCATGCGGTCCCCGCCACAGCTGGATGGTCCGGGCTTCTCCCCTACCGTCTCCTCGCCCGCGGCCGGGCTGAAAAAGCGAACAGGAGTTAGGCCCCCGTCGGTCGCCTCGTACCACACGACATCCCGGCCGAGCAGCGCCGCGAGTTGCCTGCCGGCGGCATCCACGATCTGGTCCGCGGAGGCGCAGTCCTGGAGCAGGTGGTCGGTCTGGAGGAGGAACGCCATGAGGCGGGAGTTCTCCTGGGCCAGGTGCGCATGGTGGCGCAGGCTCATGGCGAGGGTGCTCGAGAGCAGGGCGACGATACCCATGACCGCGAACGCGCCGGGGTACTGCGGGCCCCACGCGTGGAGGGAGAGGCGGGGGTCGATGAAGAGGTAGTTGAAGAGCAGGACCGAGGCAGCGGTCGCGATGACGCAGTGGAGGCGGCGCGTGGTGACCAAGGCGACCACCTGGACGGAGAGCACGTAGATGATAACGATGGGAGCCTCGCCCATGTCGAGGGAGTCGAACCAGAAGCCGAGGAGGGTCGCGACGAGGAGCGAGGCGAGTGTGAGCGCGGCCTCGAGCGCGGTGCGGTGCGCGGTGGGGACCTCGGGCCAGGCGGCGAGGATGGAGAACGCGCGGGTGGAGAGCGAGGGGCGCTCGCCCCCGCTCGACGGAGGTGCGCCCGGTTTGCCGCGTTCCCCACTGACGTTGGCGTCCATACTCCCACCCCATCGCAGGCCCTGGCGCGGGCGGCGCGGCGGAGGAAGGACCGCCGGTCATGCCGCGCCTCGCGTCATGCCACATCGCGGCCGCGCTTTCAGTGGCACATGATACTCCCGACCGCCTTGTGTGGGTGGGGGCGGGAGGAATGGCATGGCAAGGACGCGGGCGCGAGGGCGCCTGGTGAGGACCGGATGCGGGGTGCGGCGACTTAGGTGCTGAGGAAAGTCGAGTTGTGGCAATCCGAGGGGCACGCCAGAAGCACAACCGCCGGGAAATTGCGGCCTTTGGCAGGGAATGGGCACCTCCGACCGCCAATACTCCCCTTTCCTCAGCAGATTTGGCTTTCAGATTGCCATGACTCGCATTTCCTCAGCACCCCGACCGCTTGGGAGCCTGATTCGACTCGCGTGCACTGGGGAGCGGCGGCTCGGCGCCCCACGGGACTTGGGACCCTACTCCCCCACGTAGCGGAGGATGTAGTTCCACGGGAAGTCGTAGACGGCCTGGGTCTCGATCTCGTGCCCGGTCTGGTCCCCCGAACTGCCGGTGATGCCGCCGTTCTCGCTCTCGCGGGCGGCGACCATCATGCCCTCTCCGATGTAGATGCCGGTGTGGTGGGTTGAGTTGAGGAGGATGTCGCCCCTGAGCAGGCCAAGCTGGTCATGCGAGACCTTGACCACCTTGAAGCCGCTCAGGTTGCCCGCCATGTTGCCCGTGTACGTTGCCCCGCCCGTCGAGATTCCCGCCGCGCGAAGCGCCGAGATCACGAGGCTGGAGCAGTCGTAGTTGGGTCCCCAGCGGTAGTACTGGTCGTAGCCGTGGCTGTTGTCGGAGGCGATGCCGAGCGCCCAGTTGACGTAGGAGTCCACGCGACGGGTGCGGGCGTTGGAGTACTCGACGAGCCAGCCGTCGTTGTCGGCCTGGTACCAGCGGTTGTTGCAGTGGAGCTGGCGGTCGCGCGCGACGTAGCCAAGGCCCTTGTAGGTGTAGTGCGCGTACCCATCGGCCGAGTAGCCCTCCCTGGCGTAGGAGTAGCCGGCGGAGTCGCGGTATAGGTAGTAGCGCTGCAGGCCAGAGCCGTAGTCGTCGACGATCCAGCCGGTGCGCCGCTCGACCTCGCCGTTGGAGCGGGCGAGGGCGATCCTGCCGTCGCCCAGGTTGGTGACGGCATCGAGGACCGCCCCGCTTTGCGTGGCGTAGGCGTAGTAGCCGGCGCCCTCGTCGGGCGTGACCATGCGGGACTTGGCGATGGTCGCGTTGGACCCCACCCAGTAGCGGTTGAGTGAGCCCCACGAGCGGCAGACCAGCCAGAAGCCCTGGATGGCGTTGGCGGAGCGGGTGCTGGCGTACCAGCCGATGCCCTCGGACTTCCAGCCAGCGCGGGCGAGCGCCTGGTCCTCGTAGCCGTTCTGGGTGAAGTTGTGGGCGCCGGACTTGGCGTTGGGGTTGTACTGGCGGTAGACGGGCAGGGCGTCGTTGGCGTCCGAGTACCAGCCGATGCCCTCGTACCTCCAGCCGACCTTGACCAGCGAGTCCCTCTCGGCCGCGCTGGTGGTGTAGTGGTGGTCCCCCGCGTTGGGGTTGTAGAGCCGGTAGACGGGGGTGCCAGAGCTTGCGGGCGCGACCCAGCCGATGCCCTCCCAGCGCCATCCGGCCTCGGCGACGTGCTTGGCCTCGCCGAGGCTTGCGGTGTAGAAGTGCTCGCCCGTGTTGGGGTTGTAGAGGCGGTACATGTTCTGGACCGCGGGGGCGGGGGTGGTGGCTGCGGCGGGATCGGGGTCGGCAGCGCGGGGCACGGGGCCCGCGGCGGGCGCGTCGGTGGCAGCGGGGTCCGCGGCGGGCGCGGGGTCCGCAGCTGGGTCGGAGGGAGCGACGGTGGACGAGGGGTCGGTTGGGGCGGCGGGCGTCGTTGAGTTGGAGTCGGCGCTGGGGGCCGTGGGTGTCACCGGGTCCGAGGTCGACGGGGTGGCGGGCTCGGTGGAGCTCGCGGCGGGATCCGTGGGGGCCACCGGGTCCGGGTCGGATGGCGTCGCGTCCGGGCTCGTGGAGCTGACATCACCCGCGGGGGTCACCGGGGCGTCGACGGCGGGGACCGGGGACTGGTCGGAGCCAGCGGATGGGGCTTCGGCGCTGGGGGCGGCGTCCCTCTCCCCCGCCGCTGACGCGGGCTGGTCGGGGGCTGCAGCCTGGGCGGCCGTCGCGTCCTGCGCTGGGGCAGCGATCGTTGCCTTGGGGGCGTCCTCCGCGAGCGCTAGCTGCGGGGTCGCAACCGCCATCAGTGAGAATGCGAGTCCGGCGCTGATCGCGGCGCACCTGTGGTCGAACTTTCCCGACATGTGACTACCCTCCTGAATGCGAACCAAGAAACGCTCCAATGATACGGGTTGGCTCGCAAATACGGCCGTAACATGCCAGGTTTTGGCACGAGTTGTTCACAGGGTGTCCCGCGGGAGTCGTCGGGTGACCAAACGGAAGCCAGGGGCTCGCGAGGCCATGAGCGCGGGCGAGCGTTGCGCGGCGGGGACGCCCACGCTACGCTCGACGAGGTTTTCGAGCGAGGGGGAGCGCATGGGTCGGGATGCTGGGAACGTTGGGGTCAATGGGAAGGGTCGCTGGCGAGGGGAGGTGCTTCTCGCCCTGTTCGACTTTGACGGGACCCTGTGCGACACGGAGATCCTGGGGATTGGGCTGGATCGGCCGGTGTACGCGTCGTTTGGCATCAACCCCACGGAGGAGGAGATGCGCTCGCTGTGCGGGACGGATGGCGAGGAGTCGATCCCGGCGCTGTTCGCGCGGTACGGGATGGATGTGTCTGCGGACGAGTTCTATGCGCGTCGGGAGCCCAGCGACGTGATCTACGAGAAGATGCCTCTGGAGCCGATGGCCGGGGCGCGGGAGCTGCTGGGTCGGCTGGCGGCGCGCGGCGTTGTGTGCGGCGTGGTTTCGACGACCCGGCACGACCTGGTAGAGACGGCGCTGCGGAGGATCGGGCTTGCGGGGAGCTTTGCCTTTGTGGTTGGGGGCGACGACGTGAGCGCGCACAAGCCCGACCCCATGCCGTACCTGCGGGGCATCGAGCTTGGGGGCCGCGAGCTGGGAGTTGGCACGGACGGGCTGGCGGCGCGGACCGTGGTGGTGGAGGACTCCCCGTCCGGCGTGGCCTCGGGGCTTGCGGCGGGGTGCTACGTGTATGGGTTCACCGGGAACTCGACGCCGCAGGACGTTGGGGCAGCGGACGAGGTGGTTTCGTCGTTGGAGCTGGTACTGGCGTAGGGGTTCGCGGGCGCAGGGCGGGCCGGGGGGCGGGCGGCACGAGAGGCTCCGCCCGGGATGGCAGCTGAGGAATCTCGAGTTGTGGCAGCCGCAGCGGGGTCCCCGGGCCATTCGGGACGGTGCCTGCTTAGGAATCTTGAGTTGTGGCAATCACGGGACTTTTTCCGTTGGGGAAATGCGACCTTTGGCAATGAAGGGACTCCCTTCGCCTGCCACTACTCGGCATTCCTAGGCGGGAGCGGGCCTCGGATTGCCACAACTCGAGATTCCTCAGCACCCAGTCGCGCGCTGGACGGCCGCATGGCGTGCAGCGACGAAGTTTGCCATGGGCCTCTCCCCCCACCCTTTCGTCGTCGTCGGACATCTCCTGGCGCCAAGTGTAGGCGTCGCGTCTCGCAAGCAGGCGGCACGAGAGGCTCCGCCCCCGGCATCGAACGGGGGCAGACAGTCGATGCACCGCCCCGCGCGCCATCTCGTGGAACCGGGATTCCATGGGGACTGGCACGGACGGATCATGCGCTCCAGAAAAATCCCCCATTTTCCAGTTGCGCGGAGCGGTTCCTTCCTTTATAGTAGCTACCGCGCTGTGCGACCCCACGCACTGCGTTTCACATTTGGGCGTTTAGCTCAGGGGGAGAGCGCTTCCCTGACACGGAAGAGGTCAGAAGTTCAAATCTTCTAACGCCCACCATACATTCGCAGTTCAGAGGCCATGTCTCTGGGCTGCTTTCTTTTGGTCCACGCCTTTGGCCCACATTGTTCTGGTCATACGGATTGGACATTATTTCGTTCGGCGGATTTTCTCCCGTACGTCTCCGGGAAGCCGCCGTTTCACGGAGCCCGCTTCACGCCAACCTTGTGGGCTTCTACCTGGTCGATCGCTCGACCCTGGCGGTGACGGGCAAGCACAGGACCACCTGGTGACGGGTCGCTGAGACGCGGGTCACCAGGTGCGGAGGGGTGGCATCCTCTTACCAGGCAAGAAAAGTCGCAATTCCTCAGCACGAGCGGGGTTCCGCAGCCGCAGGCCCCGAGCTTTCACGCGGCAGCGCCCTCCCAGCGCCTCGACCGGCGCGCCCTGCCGGGACTCCTCCACCAAACGGAAGAGGGGTCCAGGCCAAGGGTGACTCGGCCGGTCGACCAAGGGGCGCCGCAGGCATGCGGCGCCCGGCCGTCCGACCCAAACGCTAGCGGTTGAGGACCTCGGCCGCTTGGGCACCGGTCATGTCGGGCGTGACGCCCAGCTCCGCCGCCTTGGGGCTGACGCCCGTGACCTTGTTTGCCAGAACCTCCTCAAAGCTGCCGCCCGCAACGCGCACCGCAGCGTCGCCCAGCTGCTCCGCCTTCTCCAGGCTGAGGTACCCGCACATCAGGAACCCCTTGGCGCAGCGAATCACGATCAGGGATGCGTGACCCTCGCCCGCGAGCTGGGGCACCATGAGCCCCTCCGCCTTGGTCGAGCCTATCGTGAGCGTGTCGGAAACCACCATCGCTGCTCCCATCGTCGAAGAAAGGTCTGCCTCACAGGGGAGGTTCCCGCCCATTCTTGCCATCGCCGGCGGACGTGTCAAATCCCCGTTGGGAGAGGTGCAGAGGTCGCGCGTTGCGCTGCCCCTCCCCCCTACAGGTCGTCCACGAGGGCGGTCGACTTGGCATACGCCGTGGAACGCGCCTCGAAGAAGTCGGTCTTCACCATGTTGGCGTCGCTGTACTGGGCCACCCAGGCCATGTCTGGGGGCTCCTCTGCGTGGTCAGGGTACAGCTGCCCAAAGCCGAGCGAGGCCCAGCGAAGGTTCCCCAGGTAGTGGATGTAGTCGCTCACCTGCTGGCTCGTGAGCCCGGGGATGTCGTCGCCAATGACGTAGCGGCCCCACGCGACCTCCTGCCGAACCCCCTCCAGGAGCATCTCCCTCAGCTCGTCCACCGCCTGGGGCGAGAACAGCTGGGGCTCCTCGCGCTGCAGCTCAAGGATCATGTTGCGGAACAGCCACAGGTGCGTGTTCTCGTCGCGGTTGATGTAGCGGATCTCCTGCGCGCTGCCGGGCATCTTGCCGTTGCGCGCTAGGTTGTAGAAGAACATGAAGCCGGAGTAGAAGTACACCCCCTCCAGGATGAAGTTGGCCATCATCACGCGCAGAAGAGCAGGGGCGTCCTGGCGCTCCTGGAACTCGTTGTAGAGGTTGCCGATGAACGTGTTGCGGGCAAGCAGCCTCTCGTCGGTCCTCCACTGGTACAGGATGTCGTTGCGCTGCTCGGGGCTGCAGATGGTGTCAAGCATGTACGAGTAGCTCTGCGAGTGCACGCACTCCTGAAAGGTCTGGATGTGCAGGCAGAGGTTGACCTCGTTGGCGGTGATGTACTCCCCCACGTTGGGAAGGTTCGCGGTCTGGAGCGAGTCCAGGAACACCAGGAACGAGAGGATCTTGTCGTAGGCGGTACGCTCCGCAGGCAGCAGGCGCGGGTAGTCCTTCACGTCCTGCGAGAGGCTGATCTCCTCCGGGATCCAGAAGTTGTTCATGGCCTGGCGGTACCAGCCCGATACCCAGGCGTACTTGAGGTTGTTGAAGTCGTTGAGGTTGGTGGTGTCTCCCCCGATCAGGCGCCGCTGGCGCACGTCGGTCTCGCCATCTGGGTTAAAGAGCGCCTTGGGCGAGAGACGCCCCTCGGTCCGTGCTTGCATGGTCTTCCCTTCGATTGGTTGGCGGACGAAGCCGCCCGAGCGGTCACGTCCGCAGGCGGTTGCCCCACGGCGGGCGATGTGCCACCGCGGTTGGCGGCTGGCGCTAGCTCGCGCAGCTCTCGCACTCCTCCACCTCAAGCGACTTGCTGCGCACGTAGTAGACGGTCTTGACACCGTCGCGCCACGCCTCGAGGTAGAGGTTGAGCACCTGCCGCATGGTGTACTCGTTGGTGATGTAGAGGTTCACAGACTGCGCCTGGTCAATGTGCCGCTGGCGCACGCCCGCGGCCCTCATGCTCCAGGTCTGGTCGACGAGGTGGGCGGGCTTGTAGTACCACCAGGTTTTGGGCGAGAGCTCCGGCGCCACCCTGGGCAGCATGGAGCCCTTCTTCTCCTCCAGGAAGAACCTGCGCATGACCGGGTCGAGCCCCGCCGTGGTGCCCGCGATGATCGAGGTGGAGCTGGTGGGGGCAATGGCGAGGAGGTATGCGTTACGCATGCCCTGGCTCGCCACGCGGGCGGCCAGCTCCCGCCACTCCGGCGAGACGTACCCGCGCTTCTCGAAGTAGGCGCCCGTCTGCCAGTCCGAGCCCTCAAACCTCTCGTATGCCCCGCGCTCGCGGGCGAGGTCGCACGACGCCTCGATGGCGTGGCGGTTGATGCGCTCGAACACGTCGTCGGCAAAGCGCAGGTGCTCCTCTCCCTCCCACCTGATTCCGCGCTTGGCAAGCATGTGGTGGTACCCCGAGACGCCCAGGCCGATGGAGCGGTAGCGCCGGTTGGTGACCTTGGCGTAGGGCAGCGCGTAGAAGTTGAGGTCGATCACGTTGTCCAGCGCGCGCACGGCCGTCCTCACGGTGCGGGAGAGACGCGCGTCGTCCTCCACGGGCAGGCGCCCCAGCGAGAGGCTGGCGAGGTTGCACACCACGAAGTCACCCGGCCTCGTGGTGGTGACCACCACCGTGTCCCCATCCCTGGTCACGACCTCCTGCGAGATGCTCGTGACCTCGCTGGTGTTCTGGGCGATCTCGGTGCAGAGGTTGGAGCAGTAGATCACCCCGGCGTGGGGGTTGGGGTTGGCGCGGTTGACGGTGTCCCGCATGAACGCAAAGGGCGTGCCCGTCTCCACCGCGCTGCGCAGCACCAGGCGCACGACGTCCTTTACGGTGACGGTGCGCTTGGGGATGCGGGGGTCGGCGACGCACTCGCGGTAGCGCCTCTCCCACTCGTCGCCAAAGTAGTCCTCCAGCGAGTAGCCCCTCACCGTGAGGATGTCGTGCGGGCACATGAGGTGCCACGGCTGGTTTAGGTCCTCCTCGGCCATGCGCCAGAAGAGGTCCGGGTAGCACACCGCCGGAAAGACGTCGTGCGCCTTCATGCGGTCGTCCCCGTTGTTGGTGCGGAGCTGCAGAAACTCGGGCAGGTCGCGATGCCAGGCGTCGAGGTAGACGGCAACCGCACCCGCACGGACCCCCAGCTGGTCCACGGCGACGGCGGTGTCGTTTATCACGCGGATCCAACGGACCACGCCGCCCGCCGCCCCCTCAAAGCCGCGGATGCTCCCTCCCTTGGCGCGGACCTTGCCCAGGTACATCCCCATGCCGCCACCAAACTTGGACACCATGGCAAAGTTGTCGACGCTGCGATAGATGCCCTCGAGGCTGTCGGGCACGGTGTCGATGAAGCAGCTGGAGAGCTGGTGGTGCGGCTTGCGGGCGTTGGAGAGCGTGGGGGTGGCCATGGTGACCTCGAGCCTGCTGAGCATGTCATAGAAGCTCCGCACCCAGCCCATGCGCGACTCGCGCCTCTCCCTCAGGGCAAGGTGCAGCGCGATGCCCATGAACATCTCCTGCGGGGACTCCAGGGGGATGTGGTCGTGGCTGCAGACCACGTAGCGCTTGAGGAGAAGGTCGAGCCCCGGGTAGTCCAGGAGGTCGTCGCGGCGGGGGTCAATCCACGCGGCTGCCTGGTCGATCTCTTGCCGCGTGTAGCCCTCGAGGATGTAGGCACCGTACAGGCCCTGGTCCGTGAGGTAGCGCAGCTTGTCGTAGAAGTCGCCGATGCCACGGGCCCGCTCCTGGCGCAAGAGCCTGAGCCCCGCCACGAGCGAGAGGAGGCGACCAGCCACGCGCTCCCAGTCCGGCGCCTCGGGCGTGGTGAGCTCGACGGCGGCGCGCACCAGGGCGTCCGCCCGCTCGTCCGCCGGCATCGAGGGCTTCGCGAACCCCTGGAACTTTGCGGCGAGCGCGGCAAGCGGGTAGGTCTCCTGCGAGAAGTCGCGCGTGATGCGCAGCAGCTCCTCGTCCAGTCGGCGGGCGGCCTCCGGGCCCTCCGTTGCCGCGGTGGCGCGCTCGGGCGAGAGGGGCGTGGCGTGCGCGGTGGCACCGTCTCCGCCGGCGCAGAGGGGACTCTCGGCCGTGTGCCCAGAGATCGCTGCCGCGGGCGACGGGGTCGCGGGCGCCTCCCCCAGGGACGCGCGCGCTTCACCCGTGGGGATGTGGCTCTCCCCCAGGGGCGCCCCGGTAACCAGGGCGCAGATGGAGCGGCGGGCCAGGCGCAGCTCGGCGCGACGGTGGCGATACAGGATGTAGGCCTTCGCCGCGTCAAAGTGGCCCGCCTGCATGAGCGTGCGCTCAACCAGGTCCTGAATCTGCTCGACCTCGGTTGCCCCAACCTGGCGGCGGGCGTCCTCCACCTGGGCGAGAAGCGCCCGAAGGGCTGCATCGTCCCGCCCCGCGGGGTCGCCGACCTCATCGAGCGCCCGGCCCATGGCTCGAACGATCTTGTTGCCGTCGTAGTCCTCGGCGTGGCCGTCTCGCTTGATTACCTGCATGTGGTCCCCGTTCTGGTAGGTGACGCCGCTAGTGCGCGCGGCGGATGGCTTCGTGGTGCGGACCGGCGGTCCGGCTTGAGCTGATATGCTATCAGAGTAGTGTCATTGGTGTCCACTTGTTGTGTCTACTGAAGAGCCACATACAGCATATTGTGTCTTTTGGGGAGAGGAGCGTGCCGTTCCTGTCGCACGTCTGACGGAACGCAGTCACAACATGTGGAGCCCGCCGGGTCAGCGTCCCCGACGGGCCCCTTCTTCGTTCACATGGAAGAACGGGTCGGGAGGCCGGCACCTGCGTCGCAGCCACCCGACCCCACGCCACTAGTACAGCTTGGCGCCCGCGGGGATGGCGTCGTCCAGCATAACCAGGTGCAGGTGCTCCTCGCCGGCGACCTCGTACACCGCCGAGAGCAGCATGCCGCACGAGTCGATGCCCATCATCTTGCGCGGCGGAATGTTCACGATCGCCAGCACGGTCTTGCCCACCAGCTCCTCGGGCTCGTAGTACATGTGGATGCCCGAGAGGATGGTCCGGTTGGTGCCCGAGCCGTCGTCCAGCGTAAACTGCAGCAGCTTCTTGCTCTTCTTGACCGCGGAGCACTCCAGGATCTTGCAAACGCGCATGTCCGACTTCGAGAACGTATCGAAGTCGATCTGATCGGCAACGGGCTCGATCGTGGGGGCGCTGGGGTCCACCTGGGGGGTCTCCTCCGACACTCCCCCGGCCGCAGTCGCCTCGGGAGCCGCCTCGGTGTCCGCCGCCTGCGCTGCCATCTGTTCGTCTGCCATGGGAGACACGCTTCCTCTCTGGTATGGGTCGTTTCCTCGGGGCAATTCTACCGTTGCGGCATGACGCCATGGGCGAGAGGGACGCCGAGCCCCGCGCTGGCGCCACTCCTGCGGCGTGTGCGGCCCACCCAATGAGATGGCGTCACGAGCCGGATGGGCGCCCCTCTCCCCCACGCCGGCGCAAGCCGCACGCGGCCCAAGGGGCTACAGTGTCGCCAGCGCCTGCTCGAGGTCGGCGATGATGTCGTCCGCGTCCTCCAGGCCGCAGGACAGGCGGACCATCGAGGGGCTGATGCCCGCCGCGACGAGCTCGTCGTCGGTCATCTGGCGGTGCGTGGAGCTTGCGGGATGCAGACAGCAGGTGTGCGAGTCTGCCACGTGCGTCTCGATGTTGCAGATCCTGAGCGCCGACATGAACCTCTCTGCCGGGGCACGTCCGCCCGCCACGTCAAAGCTCACCACGCCGCAGCTCCCGTTGGGCAGGTACTTCTCCGCCAGCTCGTGGTAGGGGTCCCCGGGGAGGCCGGGGTACCGAACGCCCGCGACCTTGGGGTGCCCGCTCAGGAACTCCGCCGCCGCCTGGCCGTTGGAGCAGTGGCGCGGCATGCGCACGTGCAGGCTCTCGAGCCCCATGTTGAGGTAGAACGCGTTCTGCGGGCTCTGGATGGAGCCAAAGTCGCGCATGAGCTGGCTCGTGGCCTTGGTGATGAACGCGCCGGCGTTACCAAACTTCTGTGCGTACACGATGCCGTGGTACGACTCATCGGGCGTCGTGAGGCCGGGGAACTTATCCGCATGCGCCATCCAGTCGAAGTTGCCCGAGTCCACGATCGCGCCGCCCACGTGCACCGCGTGGCCGTCCATGTACTTGGTGGTGGAGTGGGTGACGATGTCTGCGCCCCATTCGATCGGACGGCAGTTCACGGGCGTGGGGAACGTGTTGTCCACGATCAGCGGGACGCCATGCGCGTGCGCCGCCCGCGCGAAGCGCTCGATGTCGAGGACCGCGAGCGCCGGGTTGGCGATCGTCTCGCCAAAGACCGCCTTGGTGTTGGGGCGAAATGCCGCCTCGAGCTCCTCGTCCGAGCACAGCGGCGAAACGAAGGTGGTCTGGACCCCCATCTTGGCCATGGTGTGCGCGAGCAGGTTGAACGTGCCGCCATAGATGGCAGAACTGGCGACGATGTGACTGCCCGCCTCGGCGATGTTGAAGCACGCGAAGAAGTTGGCAGCCTGGCCCGAGCTGGTGAGCATGCCCGCAGTACCGCCCTCGAGCTGCGCGATCTTGGCCGCGACGGCGTCGTTGGTGGGATTCTGCAGACGGGTGTAGAAGTAGCCGGTGTCCTCCAGGTCGAAGAGGCGTCCCATCGCGTTTGAGGTGTCGTACTTGAACGTGGTGGATTGCACGATGGGCACCTGCCGCGGGTCGCCGTTGCCGGGGACGTAGCCGCCCTGCACGCAGGTGGTGCCGATGCCATTCTCGTCGTGTGCCATGGGGACTCCTTCTCCTTTGATCGGGGCTGACTCACCAACGATAGCACCTGGCTATCGGTTTCGTCGGTATCGGGCAAGGGAATGGCCCGCAATCGGGCGCCGGGGGTGCACCAGGGAGTTCCGTGGGCATCCCGACGGCAGGGGTGCTGAGGAAATGCGAGTTGTGGCAATCGGGGCGTTCGAATGCACGCTAAGTGACGGGCTTGGGTGGGGTTGTGGAACCGGAACGGGGCCCTGGGACGGACCCTGGGCTGCCAATGCTCCGCTTTCCTCGGCGGAATCGGCCTTCAGATTGCCACAACTCGAGATTTCTCAGCAGGGGTGGCCCTTCCCCATCCCTCAACCCCACGTCCCCCCGTCGATAGCAAATCAAACCTGCAACCATAGCGGCAATACGGCCGTGTGGGTGCTCGCGCGTGGCCTTCGCTGCCATGATTCGGGTCTTGACGCGCTGCCGCCCACGACAGGGGATTCCTAAGAGGGGCAGGACGGCACCATCGGAGTCATTTCGCCCCCCACTCGCATGATCGTCCGAAGTCTCCCGCACGCGCCAGCGGAGAGGGGCGCGACCCGGAAGTCAGCGCCCCTCTCCCCTAAACCACGCGGATGTCCCTCACGGTCACGTCCCGCCCGGTCACCAGGTACGTGTCGTATCCCCCACAGTACGGGCACGCCTTGCCGTACTCGGTGGTACGGTAGGTCCTCTTGCAGTCGCGGCAGTACGACGTCCCCTGCACCACGACCAGGTTGAGCTCGCACTCCCGCATGTAGTCCGTGCGCTTGATCGCCCACTCGAAGCAGTCGCGAAAGTAGTCGGGGACCACGGTGCTGACCTCGCCGACCTCCAGGTCGAGCCCCACGACCTTGCTGACTCCGTTCTCTCGCGCGGCCTGCTCAACCATGTCAATCACGCGCACGACGATGCCAAGCTCATGCATCTTCCGAGTTCCCCGTGTTGGGATGCGTGCGGTTGAACTCCTTGTGATCGCGCTCGTACTCGCGGCGCTTCTCGCGCATTGCCTTTGCCTCCGGCGAGCCCGCGTTCGCCACGATCTTGAGCGCACGCTTGGCCTGGTAGGCGACGAGCCCGCCCACCTTGTCCTCGGCGGCACGCATGTTGGTCATCTCGGGGTGGTCGCGGTACAGGTGGATGGCGTCGAACTTGCAGCGCGTGGTGCAGATGCCGCAGCCAATGCACTTGTTGGGGTCCACCACCGACGCTCCGCAGCTGAGGCAGCGGGACGTCTCCACGCGCACCTGGTCCTCGGTGAGGGTGCGGTGCACGTCGCGGAAGCGGTCGCTGCCCTCCGGGTCGCTCCCCTCCTCCTGGCGGCCGGCCGTGTCGTACGAGCCGATGGTCAGGTCGTCCTTGTCAAACTCCCGGTAGTCGTGCCGGTCGCGGCCAATGGTCATCGATGCGTTCTCGTGCACAAAGCGGTGCAGCGACTCCGCCGCGTAGTGGCCGGCGGCGATGGCATCGATCACAAAGCGCGGGCCCGTGAGCACGTCGCCGCCCACAAAGACCTCCGGGTCGTCCGTCTGGTACGTGAGCGCGTCGGCCTTGGGGTAGTCTCCGTGATGGAACTCGACGGAGCGCCCGTCCAGCAGGCCGCCCCACTCGATTGCCTGGCCAATGGCGAACACGATACGGTCGCACTCGACCGTGCGGGTCTTGCCCTCGTCGTACAGGGGAGAGAAGCGCCCGGTCTTGGGGTCGGTGACCTGCGTGCAGCGCTTGAGGACAATGCCGCGCACCCGGCCGTCGGGGGTGGTGAGGACCTCCTTGGGACCCCAGCCGTTCTCGACCGCGACGCCGTCTTCCAGCGTCTCGGCAACCTCGGCGTTGGTCGCGGGCATCTCGTCGCGACCCTCGAGCGAGACCATCGTCACCTGCTTGGCACCGCGCCTTGCCGCGTTTCGCGCGCAGTCAACGGCGACGTTTCCGCCGCCCACCACGACCATGCTCCCGCCAATCGGGGGGTTGCCCCTCTCCATGGAATCCTGCAGGTAGTGGACCGCCACGTCGGTGCCCTCCGCATCGTCCCCCGGCACGCCCGGGCGACGTCCGCCCTGGCAGCCGATGGCAACGTAGAACGCCTGGTAGCCCTGTTCCCTCAGCTGACTCAGCGTCACATCGCGCCCCACCTCGACGCCGCACCGAATCTGTACGCCCAGCTCGCGGATCACGTCTATCTCGGCCTGCAGCACGTCCTTCTCGAGCTTGTAGGTGGGGATGCCATACATCATCATGCCGCCAGGCTGCTCGTGCTTCTCGAACACCGTGGGGGCGTAGCCCAGAAGCGCCAGGTAGTAGGCGCACGAGAGGCCCGCGGGACCGGCACCGATGATCGCGATCTTCTCGTCGAACTTGCCATGAACCGACGGGACGGCCGGCGTGGGAACGTAGTGCGAGCCAGACGCCAGGTCCAGGTCGGCCACGAACTTCTTCACGGCGTCGATGCTCACGGGTTGGTCCACGGTGCCGCGCGTGCAGGCGTCCTCGCAGCGCTTGTTGCACACGCGTCCGCACACCGCCGGGAACGGGTTCATGGTCTTGATCAGCGCCAGGGCGCCCCGGTAGTCGCCCTCGCGCGCCTTCTTAAGGTACGCCTGCACCGGCACGTGCGCGGGGCATGCCGCCTTGCAGGGGGCAGAGCCCGTTGGCCAGGTGTTGTGCATGCGGGCGGTGTCGCGGTAGTTCTCGTCCCACGCGTACTTGCCCCAGCGGATGGCGTCGGGGAGAATCGCGCGCGGGTAGTTGGGCTGCGACCCGTCGGCACGGCAGAGCTTCTGCCCCAGCTTGACCGCGCCCGCCGGGCAGGACTCCACGCACAGCCCGCAGGCCACGCACTTCTCCGGCGTGACCTTGGCCGTGTACGAGCTGCGCGAGAGGTTGGGCGTGTTGAAAAGCAGGCTCGTGCGGAGTGCGTTGCAGATCTTCACGTCACAGTTGCAGATGTCGAAGATCTTGTCCTGGCCGTCTATGTTGGTGATCTGGTGCACAAAGCCGTTGTCCTCGGCGCGCTTGATGATGTCAAGCGCCTCCTCCGAGGTGATGTAGTGGGCACGGTGCGTCTCGACGGTGTAGTCGGCCATGTCACCCACCTGGATGCACCAGTCGTCGGGGTCGTCCGCGCAGCCCTCGCCCAGCTTGGTGCGAGAGTAGCGGCACGAGCACATGCCAGCCGAGATGTGACCCTCGTACTTCTTGAGCCAGTACGAGATGCGCTCCAGGTCAACGGCCTCGTTCTGGAAGTCGACGGCCTTCTCCACGGGAATCACGTGCATGCCGATGCCGTCGCCCCCGGGCGGGACCATCTGCGTGATGCCGGCGAGAGGGACAAAGGTCATGCGCTCGAAGAACGACGCCACGGCGGGGTTGCGGTCGATTCGGTCCTTGGTGGAGTTGAACAGCTCCGCCGAGCCGGGGACGAAGAACGGCAGGCGCCACCGCTTGGTGCGCGGCCGGTCCTTGAGCTCGCCGTCGTGGTCGTAGTTGTCGCCGTAGTCGTACTCCAGGATGCCAATCACGCTCATCTGGTCAAGGAGCTCCTGCAGGTGGGCGGGCTCGATCTGCGGCGCGAGGGAGATCATCTGCTCAAGGGTGTAGAACTTGCGCAGCTTCATGCGGTTGGCAAGGTCCACCATCTCGTCGGTGAGGACCTCCTTGAGGCCCCAGTACTCCGGGTCGTCCGTCCTAATGCCGCGGATCTTGTGCGGTACCGCGTCGGTGATCTTGCGCGCGAGCTTTGCCACGGCGGCGTTGCGCTCGGCCTCGTTCTGGTAGATGGAGCGAGGCTCCCCAAACTGCTCTGACATGCTCTATCCCCTCCAAGCCTCGACGCGGTGGCGCACCCAGTTGGCAAGCACGTCGATGCCCTCGCCCGTCTTTGCGGAGACCTTCACCACGTCGCAGGAGGCGTTGCGCCGACGCAGGTACGTCTCGAACTTGTCTTCGTCAAAGTCGAAGTACGGCAGGACGTCAATCTTGTTGAGGATCACCACGTCCGCCTTCTCAAACATGAGCGGGTACTTCAGCGGCTTGTCGTCGCCCTCGGGGACCGAGAGGATCACCGCATTTGCGCTGGCGCCGGTGTCAAACTCCGCCGGGCACACCAGGTTGCCCACGTTCTCCAAGAACAGCAGGTCGAGGCCCTGGGTCTCGAGCGACTCCAGCCCCGTCCTCGTCATCCCCGCGTCCAGGTGGCACATGCCTCCCGTGTGCAGCTGGATGGCCCGCGCCCCCGTGGAGCGGATTATCTCGTCGGTGTCCACGGCGCCATCGATGTCGGCCTCCATCACGCCGATCCGGTACTCTCCCTTAAGCGCGTTGATCAGCCCGGTGAGGGTCGTGGTCTTGCCCGACCCGGGCGAGCTCATCACGTTGAGGAGGAACTGCCCGCGGGCGCGCATCTCTGCCCTGACCCTGTCCGCCTCTGCGTCGTTGTCGGCAAAGACGCTCTCCTTGAGCTCGATCACCCTTACCTGGTCCATGCCCGTCTCACCCACCTAGTCCTGGAAGAATCGCCGCACGAGGTCCTTGCTGTACTCCACGGTCTCCTCCATGTCGCCAAACGACATGACCTCTCCTGCGTAGTACGTTCCGCGCTGGTGTACCTCCCACGATGCAGATGCGCGGCCCTCTCCACGCAGCCCCTCTTCGTGCTTGAAGACGTTCGCACGTCGCTCTAAACGTTCAAAATTCCCCTACATGATTTTGCCACATTTGGTAGCCCACGAGTACTACGGCAGGCATGCGTTGCATGGGGAGGAGGCGACAGCGGGCGAAGGGCCGAGCGACCTGGGGTGGAGACGCGGGGGAACCACCGGCAGCCGCGACGGAGGACGGGGGCGTTGTCGGCGTGCGACCTGCCGCCGGGAGGGAGGGCGCTTCGTCGGCGCGCGGTGCTGCTGAGGAAATGCGACCTGTGGCAATCGTAGCCCGCCGGCTGCTGAGGAAATGCGCCCTGTGGCAATGGGAGGGGGCCTCCGCCCGCCAACACCCGACATTCCTCGGCGAAAACCGCCCTCCGATTGCCAGCACCCCACCTTCCTCGGCGCCCATCCGCCCGGGACGGCGTCCAGACGGCACCCGCACTGCCACAACTCGCTTTTCCTCAGCACCCCGCCGCGGCACTCCCCCACCGACGCCCCACGGGCGCGTCCCTAATTTCATTGACATATCAACCTTGACACGTCAACCGATTGGGTTAGTCTAGCCACCGACAAACAGTTGATATATCAAGGGGATGAGCTATGCAAAACCCGGACAGCACGCCAGCGGAGGGACGCTCCCTCAGCGACACGCATATGATGCTCTACCGTGCGCTCCACGCGCAGACCAACTACCTCCGGCCGCGCATGGCAAAGATCGGCCTGGGGCCCGGCCAGCCCAAGATCCTGGGCTACCTCTGGGTCAACGGCCCCTGCAGCCAGCGCACGCTGGCCGAGTACTTCGAGCTCGACCCCGCCGCCGTCAGCCGCATGCTGGCATCGCTCAGCTCCAGCGGCTTCGTGCGCATGGCGCAGGGAGAGGACCGTCGCACCAGGCTCGCGGAGCTCACACCTGCCGGCAGGGAGGCCCTCGCCGCGTGGGACCGCTGCTGCGACGAGGAGAGCGCCGTCATGCTTGCGGGCTTCTCCCCCGACGAGGTCGCCCGCCTGCAGGACTACCTCACCCGCATCCACGCAAACCTGCGACGCGCCAACACCGGCACCGCGCCAGACAGGGAGGCGCTGTGATGGACGACCTCCGCTACGTGTCGCGCTACCTGCACGGATACCGCCTGCACCTGCTGGTGGCGGCGCTTCTCATCTTCGTTGAGACCATCGCCGAGCTGGTGATCCCCTTCCTCATGGCCCGCATCGTGGACGTGGGCATCACCTCGGGAGACCTCTCGCTGGTGCTCGCGACAGGCCGCCAGATGGTGGTGGTCGCCGTGCTTGCAGGCGTCTGCGGCTTTGCCTACTCGCGCTTCTCGGCCGCCGCCGCCATGGGCTTTGGCGCCAACCTGCGCGAGGCAGAGTACGCCCACCTGCAGGACTACTCGTTCTCAAACCTGGACGAGTTTGACTCGTCCTCGCTGGTCACGCGCCTCACCACCGACATCACGGTGATCCAGAACGCCTTCGTGATGGGCATCCGACCGCTCCTGCGCAGCCCGGTCATGCTGGTGGCGGGCCTGGTCCTGGCCTGCACCATGAGCGCCAGGCTGGCCCTGGTCTTCTTTGTGGTCCTACCGTTCCTGGCGGTGGCGCTGGCCCTTATCGTGCGCCACGTGGCGCCGCTCTACGCGGTGCTGCAGGGCGTGATGGACCGCCTTAACGAGACCCTCCAGGAGGACCTCGTAGCAATCCGCGCCATCAAGGCGTACGTGCGCGAGGGCCACGTGGCCGACCGCTTCGAGCAGGTCAACACGGCGCTCGCCGACACGGCGACCCACACCTTTGGCGGGGCCGTCCTCAACATGCCCGTGTTCCAGACCGCCATGGCCATTGCCAACGTCGGTCTCCTCTGGTTTGGCGGCCAGATGGTTGCATCAGGCGAGATAGGCGTGGGCACGCTGACCGGCTTCATGAGCTACGTGCTGCTGATCATGAACTCGCTCAACATGATCTCGAGCGTGTTCCTGCTGCTCGCGCGCGCCATCACAAGCGTCGGGCGCGTGTGCGAGGTGCTGCGCGAGGAGCCTGGCATGGACCCCAACCCGGCGGGCGCCAAGGAGCTGGCGGACGGCTCCGTGGAGTTTCGCGACGTCTCGTTCAAGTACAACCCCGCGGCGGAGAGGAACGTCCTGGAGCACGTGACCCTTCACTTTGCCCCCGGCTCCACCGTGGGCATCCTGGGTGGAACGGGCTCGGGCAAGTCGTCGCTCGTGCAGCTGGTTCCGCGCCTGTACGACGCCACCGAGGGCACCGTAATGGTGGGCGGGCGAGACGTGCGCGACTACGACGTCCACGCCCTGCGCGCCGGCGTGGGCATGGTGCTCCAGAAGAACGTGCTGTTCTCCGGCACCGTGCGCGACAACCTGCGCTGGGGCAACCCGGACGCCACGGACGAAGAGATCCTGCGCGCCTGCCGGCTGGCGTGCGTGGACGAGTTCCTCGACCGCATAGGCGGGCTCGACGCGGACCTGGGCCACGGCGGCGGCAACGTCTCGGGCGGGCAGAAGCAGCGCCTGTGCATCGCGCGCACGCTCCTCTCGCACCCCAAGGTCATGGTGTTCGACGACTCCACGAGCGCCGTCGACACCGCCACCGACGCCCGCATCCGCGCCGGGCTGGCGCAGGTGCGCGACATGACCAAGGTGATCATCGCGCAGCGCGTGAGCTCGGTGCGCGACAGCAACCAGATCGTGATCCTGGACGACGGCCACGTGCACGCCACGGGCACGCACGAGGAGCTTCTTGCCAGCGACCCCATCTACCAGGAGCTCTACTACTCCCAGACCGCAACCCAGGAGGACACCCATGGCGCAGAGTAAGGCATCGGGCGGGGCGCGCCCGCAGAACATGCGCCACACCCTGAGGAGGTTCGTCTCCTACATGGGTCATGCCAAGTTCCACATGCTCGCAGTCGCCGTGCTGGTGACGCTTGCGGGCGTGGGCAACCTGGCGGGAACGTACATGATCAAGCCGGTGGTCAACCGCATCGCCGCGGGGGACATGGCGGGCTTCTCCGCCGACGTGGCGATCACGGCCGCGATCTACGGGGTCGCGGTCCTCTCCGCGCTCGCGTACACGCAGGTGATGGTGCACGCAGCGCAGCATATCGTGTTCGACATCCGCCGCGACCTGTTTGGTCACATCATGCGGCTGCCGCTCTCGTACTTTGACCGCACGCGCAACGGCGACGTCATGAGCTACTTCACCAACGACGTCGACACCATAAGCGAGGCGCTCAACAACAGCTTTGCCAACATGATGCAGGCGGCGATCCAGACCGTGGGGACGCTCGCGCTGCTGCTGGTTCTCAACTGGCGCCTGACCCTGGTGACGCTTGCCTGCGACGCGATCGTCGTGCTGTACACGCGCTTCTCGGGCACGCGCTCCAAGCGCTACTTCGCCGCGCAGCAGACAACCTTGGGCGCGTTGGACGGCTATGTGGAGGAGATGATCTCGGGCCAGAAGGTCGTGAAGGTCTTCAACCACGAGGGGCAGAACCTCGCGGGCTTCCGCCGGCTCAACGAGGACCTCCGCCGCACGGGCACGAGCGCCCAGGCCTACGCGCTCACCATGGTCCCCAGCACCGTCGTGATCGGCTACGTCAACTACACGGCGGTTGCCGTGCTGGGGGCGGTCATGGCGATCAATGGGCAGAACGACGTGGGGAGCCTTGCCTCGTACCTGGTCTTTGTGCGACAGGCTGCCATGCCCATCAACCAGCTCACGCAGCTGGGCAACTTCGTGCTCACGGCGCTTGCCGGGGCCGAGCGCGTGTTCCGCGTGATGGAGCTTCCGCCCGAGGTGGACCAGGGCAAGGCCATCGTGCAGCGCATGGACGAGGCGGACGAGAGGGACGGGGCGCGGCGCATGGCGGCCGGTGCCGCCGGCTGGCGGTGGCTCCTGCCTGGAGGGGGCACCGTCCCTCTCGCCGGAGACGTGCGCCTGAACGACGTGACCTTTGGCTACGAGGAGGGGCAGACGGTGCTCGCAAACCTCTCGCTCTACGCGAAGCCGGGGCAGAAGATCGCCTTCGTGGGCTCCACGGGCGCGGGCAAGACCACCATCACCAACCTCATCAACCGCTTCTACGACGTGCGGTCGGGGTCCATCACCTACGACGGGATCGACGTGCGCGACATCCGCAAGGCAGACCTGCGCTCCACGCTGGGAATCGTGCTGCAGGACACGCACCTGTTCAGCGGCACCGTGGCGGACAACATCCGCTTTGGCAAGCTGGACGCCACGGACGAGGAGGTGCGGCACGCAGCCCGCATTGCCAACGCCGACTCGTTCATCCGGAGGCTCCCGCACGGCTACGACACGCAGATCACGTCGGATGGGGCCAACCTCTCGCAGGGGCAGCGCCAGCTCATCGCGATCGCACGTGCCGCGGTGTCGGACCCGCCCGTCCTCATCCTGGACGAGGCGACGTCGTCCATCGACACGCGCACCGAAGCGCTCATCGAGCGCGGGATGGACGCGCTCATGCGCGGGCGGACGGTGTTCGTGATCGCGCACCGGCTCTCGACCGTGCGCAACGCCAACGCCATCATGGTGCTGGAGCACGGGCGCATCGTCGAGCGTGGCACGCACGAGGAGCTCCTCGCCCAGCACGGGGAGTACTGGCAGCTGTACACGGGCAAGCGCGAGCTGGACTAGGGCGCGGTGCAGGGTCGGTTGCGGTCAGCGGGGTGAGGGCGGCCCCGGGCCTCACCGCCCCTGCCGGTTCCCCGGGTTGTGCCCCCACCGACTCTGCCACCCATCCACCAGAATCCCCTGGCGTTTCCTCCCCTTTAATGTTATCCATTTAGTGTCATATTAGGTCGCACCACGTCGCACGGTCGGCGTGCCATGAGGGGAGAACCATGAGCAGGATCGTCATCGTCGGGGCAAACCATGCGGGCACCGCCGCCGCAAACGCAATTCTGGACAACTACCCCCAGCACCAGGTCACCATCTTCGACCAGAACAGCAACATCAGCTTCCTGGGCTGCGGAATGGCACTGTGGATTGGTGGCCAGATCTCCAAGCCCGACGGGCTCTTCTACCAAACCAAGGAGCAGTTCGAGGCAAAGGGAGCCACGGTACACATGCAGACCACCGTGGAGTCCATCGACTATCCCAAGCACATGGTCCACGCCGTCTCTGACGGCGGAACGCGCATCGACCAGCCCTACGACAAGCTGATCCTCGCCACGGGCTCCGAGCCCATCATCCCACCCGTTCCGGGCATGGACCTGCAGAACGTCCAGCACGTCAAGCTGTACCAGGACGCTCGGGCGGTAGTGGACAAGCTGCACGACCCCTCGATCAGGCGCGTGGTGGTGATGGGCGCGGGCTACATCGGCGTCGAGCTGGCGGAGGCCTTCAAGCGCAACGGCCGGGAGGTCACGCTGGTGGACATGGCACCCACCTGCCTCGCGGGCAACTTCGACCCCGAGTTCTGTGCCATCATGGAGAGGAACCTGGCA
>ERZ1643246.685-NODE-685-length-41766-cov-8.607921_pt1 | contig 41766 bp, 40 predicted proteins | sample MGYA00579265_ERZ1643246 | MGnify/ENA primary metagenome ERZ1643246 (study PRJEB29033, sample SAMEA4952261) | chicken gut metagenome | biome: Broiler Chicken; feature: Gastrointestinal Tract; material: Caecum | place: Ireland | collected 2018 | study: Broiler... | reverse complement strand
TGAAATATTGAATTTTCAAGGTTCAGCACACCATGTTGGTGTGGGAAGTTTAAGTGAGTAATACAAGGCTCCCTAAATCCACCATTGGGGACGAAATCAAAAATGAAAATGTTACGCCAAGCGGAAGTCCCGCACTGGTAAAACCAATGAACAGCGGGATAGACGAGCAGGAGCAGAACGGCGTTACTGTTCCCAATAAAGCAGAAATAATATTTGCCCAAATCCCGTGAAAACGACCTAAAATGCGTTTGCTTCGTTCTGGCGGAAAATAGCTTTGAATATATGAGATAGCAAAAATCAATACACAAAGCAGAACGGTGATTTTCAAAACATCATAAATGAAAAACTGCACGCTGCCGCCTATGCGTCCATTCACATCTAAGCCAAGTGCTGATAGCCCCATTCCTATGAGTTGATTAAGCCACTTCATACCAAGCACTTGGTCTTGGATAAAATCCCATACGCCCATACAAAAACCTCGCTTTCAATTCGATAAGATATATCAATTTTTTTTGATGTGTATTTCCAAAAGAAACACCATCCGGATTTAGATGGCGTTTTCTATCCACACCGTGGACAGCTTATCTCTTGTTTCTTATCAGGTGTTGTCAATTTCTTCAGTAACTCTACCGCCTTATCTCTGCCGGAATCGCTCAATCGGTAGTGCGTCCATTTCCCTTCCTGCCGGCTGACAACAATACCGGAATCGCAGAGAATTTTCATGTGGTAAGAGAGGCCGGATTGTGTTAAATTCAGTGGTTCTTGCAAAACGCACGCACACTTTTCTCCGCCCCTTAACTGCTCCAGAATTGCAAGGCGTTTCGGGTCACAAAGTGCCTTAAACACTTTCGCTTGTTCTTGATACTCTGTTTCCATGTTTTTACCTCACATCAAATTATTTTGATATGATTAGTATATGCACCAAACGGCAGAATGTCAACACTTTTTTGAGCACATATTGTAAACGGAATAGAGCCGCTGTCTCTCTTTCTTATGTGTTACTTATTGGTTATGAGGTGCTTGGGAAGGATTCCTGAAATAAGGCCATGCATATGCCAAGCCCCATCTTTATGCTGTTCTGGAATAAGCAAATACGATATTTTTGAATGATAACGTGTACAATAGTTATGAATGAATTTTCCCAAATCTTTAATAAAAAACCGATCTCATTGATAAAATCTGCGAATTTTTAAACACTCAGCCAGCGCCGATGATTAGACGCACCTGAAGGTGAAGTTTTCAGAATTATTCCCCTAAAATACAAAAAAGCACCGTTTCCAGTGCTTTTTCGTAACACCATTGAATTTTTAATACAACAGTGCTATAATCAAATTGTAATCAAGAACAACCTTGATTGCCCTTAGTCTAAGACAAAAATAGCAGTCCTAGCTTGCCAGGCTACATAGGACTGTTATTTTTTATGTGAATCTATGTATGTCAGGGCTGCAAAAATCACTAAAATGAGAGTTAAAACATCACTTATGTTCATTTCACATCCCCCCCTTCCTTAGTTGATGGGGAAGGGCAATCAACAGTCCTTATAACAATTTGACTTCGTCCATTCTATCAACGAGCCAGAGGAAAGGCAAGCTATATTGAACCTATTGCCTCTGGTAAAGCCGGACATTCTCCTGCGGCAATGTCAATCTATCATGCATACAGTTCATGCAGTAATCCGAGCAGATCAATCCTATTTTGGACCATAGCAGTTTTATCTCCGAATCAGCCCGCTGTACCGCTCCCTCAGCTTCTGCAGCTTCTTGGCCTTCTCCAGCCCGCCTCCCAGAGTCTGACTGGTCTTCATGATCAAAAGATCCAGAAGCATCATCGGCGCAGTTACGGAGTGATAATCGTTTGGTTCCCCCCGGCAGGTATACAGCACCAGATCCGCCTGGGACAGGTACTCGCCGGTCATCAGATCCGTGAACAGGACGGTCTGATATCCGGCTTCTTTGCTGTATGAGAGGAGAATCTGCACCTCCGTCAGCAGACGGGAATATCCGAACAGCAGCACCAAATCCCCCTGCTTCAGATTGACTATGGCATCGTAAATCTGGGAACCCCCCGGCAGGGGAATCAGACGGATTCCAAGGCGCAGCAGGCGGTACTGCAGGATATTTCCCAGACCTCTGGATACATCCGGCGCAAAGATATAGACCTGCCGGGCTGTAGTCAAAAGCTCCATCGCTTCATCAATCTGCTCCGGCCTTACCACCTGAAATGTCCTCTCCATCTGAAGCGACAGACGCTCCAAAAGCAGATCCGGCGAAATCCCGCACTCCTTCCACTGGCTTAAGGCCGCATTCATCCGGCTGTATGGTGTTGACTCCTGCTTCTTATATAAACTGCGCTTCAGCTCTTTTAAATTTCGAAATCCGATCTTGGCCCAGAATCTTGAAATGGTAGCTGTGCTGATGCCCAGTCTCCGGGATAGGTCCTCCGCCGTGATCGCCGGGAGCTCCTGCTCATGCTCCAGCAGATATCCAAAAATCTTATGGTCCGATTTGGACAGCCCTTCTTTATATTCCTCATAAATCTTTTCCAGCATTGTCTATGTGCCTCCTCTTTGTCCAGTATATGGAGTTTTTCTCAAAAATGCAAACAAAATTTCAGTCAAATAAAAATGAAATTTATTTACTCATTTTTTACATTTCCTTGGTAGGAGTCTTTACATTTCACCTGCTATAATGGCTTCATCAATTGACAGGAAGTGATGAGAATGGCTACTATCTATCTTTGCTCCACTCTCCTGTGGAACGGCTCTCTGGAAGAGATTTTTGACATGGCCTGCCAGTCCGGTTTAGACGGAATTGAATTGTGGGCCCAGCACTTTTTCCATCGGAAATTTGACGCCGGTGAATTTGAAAAGCTGGCTGCTCTGTATCCTTTAAAGAGCTGCGTTCACAGCCAGAGCTGGGATTTAAACCTTGCCTCTATGAATGAAGGAATCCGAAAACAGTCCGTCATCGAGGTAGAAAAATCCATCGACCTCGCCTACCGCTTAGGCCTGGATGAGGTGACGGTCCACCCCGGCCACTGCACCATTCCGGGAACCGGTGCTCCCTATGAAGCCTATCTGCGGCAGTCCTTCCAGGAAATCCTGGAATACGCGAAAAAGCGGCAGATTGATGTGTCACTAGAGATCATGGAGAAAATTCCCAAAGAATTTGTCACCACCATGGATGCAATGAAACGGGTATGCGGCGACCTGTTTGACCAGTTTGTCTATACCCTGGATGTGGCCCACTGCGACAGTGAGGAGGAGGTTTTGACCACTCTCCAGGATTACCGGCCGCACATTTCCAAGCTCCACATCAGCAACCGAAAAGGACCTAAGTTTCATACGCCTCTCAATGAGGGCGATTATGATATGGAAAAACTTCTGCCCAGGCTGGCCCGCTATGACCTTCCCATGGTGATCGAGGGTCTGGACAGCAGCAGAGATTTTTCCACAGCAAAACAGAATATTCAGTTTATTCAACACATATTTAATGGAGGAAATCAAGATGAAAAAGAAATTCGCAGCAATTTTAACCGCAGGACTGGTTGCATCTGCTCTGGCCGGATGTCAGAGCAATTCTGCTGAATCCACCACCGCAGCACAGAGCCAGTCTGCCGAACGTGCTTCGGAAGCTGGCGAGGCAGGCAGTGAAGCCGCCTCTGAGGAAGCTTCCGACGAAACGCCCAAGGACCTGTCCGGCTCCATCACCCTTTACACCTCACAGCCCGAAGAAGATATCCAGGCCATGATTGACGGTTTCAACGAAAAATGGCCGGACATTCAGGTGGATGTATTCCGCTCCGGCACCGAGGAAGTAGTGAGCAAGGTTCTGGCAGAGAAGGAAGCCGGCTCCGTTCTGGCAGATGTTCTCCTGGTAGCCGATGATGTTACCTTTGAAACCTTAAAGGAGCAGGACCTGCTGATGGCTTACGAATCTCCCGAACTGGAGGGCATTCCGGAAACCTATATTGACAAGAACCACATGTATACCGGCACCAAGGTCATCACCACCGGCATCATCTACAATACCGATTTAACGGACACCATTCCCACCAGCTTTGCGGACCTGACAGACGAAGCCTACAAGGATGACCTGATCATGCCCAGTCCCCTCTACTCCGGGGCTGCCGCCTACAATCTGGGCGTTCTCACCAGAACCGAAGGACTGGGATGGGATTACTATCAGGCTTTAAAGGACAATGGAATTACCGTAGGACAGGGCAATGGCTCCGTTCAGAACGCAGTGGTTGCCGGCGAGAAGGCCTGCGGTCTCCTGGCAGACTACATGGCCATCCGCTCCAAAAATGACGGAGCTCCCGTGGAATTCGTATATCCCGCAGAGGGTTCTCCTGCCGTTACGGAACCCATCGGCATTGTAAACGGAACCGAGAATGAGGACCTGGCCAAGGCATTTGTAGACTTTGTTCTCTCCGAGGAAGGCCAGGCTCTGACCGCTGAGATCGGATATACCCCCGTAAAGAGCGGCGTTGCAGTTCCGGAAGGATTTAAGAGCATCGATGAAATCACTCCTCTGTCCTGGGACACCGAGGAGCTGTATCAGAACCGCGAGGCTGACAAAGCACAGTTCAGCCAGATGTTTCAGTAAATAACAGGAGGCCGACATGGAAATAACACGCAAGACAGGGGCGGTCATCGCCCAGACAGCAGTCTATCTGCTGGCCGCCCTGGTATTCCTCCTCCCGCTGGCCCGTCTCCTGCTCATGGGAGTTACCCTGGAGGATGGATATGGTCTGGACAATTTTGCCACTCTTTTGGCTGAGGAGCGTACCAGGGAAGCCATTGTCAATACAATTATCATTGCCATGACTTCCACTGTCCTGGCCGCCGTCTGCGGCAGCGGACTGGCATTCCTCACTGCCTACTGCAATATAAAACGCAAGGGCCTCATAGAGTTTCTGGTCCTGCTGCCCTTTATTATTCCATCTTATATTATCACCCTCTCCTGGAGCAGCTTTTTAAGCTCCAGAGGGGCCTTTAACCAGTTTTTAACCTCCATCGGCCTTCCGGCTGTGGACATCTACACCATGGGAGGCATCATTCTGGTGCTGGGCTTCTGCAACATTCCCATTGTGTACGTCAACGTGGTCCACATGCTGAGAAAAATTCCCAGGGATATGGAATGGGCAGCCAGAGCCTGCGGCTATTCCCAGCGTCAGGCTATGCTGAAAATCAACCTGGTATCCGCCATCCCGGCCATTGCGGCAGGAAGCGTGCTGGCTTTCTTATCCGCCATTGACAATTTTTCCGTACCTGCTTTCCTTGGCATCTCCTCTGGAATTCCGGTCTTAAGCACCTACATTTACGAAAACGCCATTGGCTTTGGCCCCAACGCTTTTCCGCTGGCAGCGGCTCTGTCCATGATTCTGTCGGTAATCGCCGTAGCAGGTACCCTGCTGGAGGGATTCTTTGTAAAGCGCGGCGCATCCATGGACAGTATCAAAGAAGATTTCTCGGTGCGAGTCCATTTTAAAAATCCGCTGCGCGTGTGCCTGGAGTGGGGAACCTTAGCACTGCTGCTGGTTCTGAATATCATTCCCATGGTCTCTATGGTAGCTTCTTCCTTTTTGAAGGCCTACGGACTGGATTTTGTTCCGAAAAATCTGACCTTAAAAAACTTCGCCTTTGTGTTTCATAACCGGGGCGTGGTATCCGCCATCCGCACCAGCCTGATTCTGGCAGTGGTAACCACCATTGTCTGTATTGCGGCAGGTACTGCCATCGCCTACGCGAAGCTGAGGAAAAGGAGCCGGGCGGCCGTTATTCTGGAAAAATGCGCCTCCCTGACCTATGCCATTCCCGGCATCGTGCTGGCTCTGGCCATGATCTTTCACTGGGTTGAGCCCCTGCCCGGAGTACGCCCCGGCATCTACGGCACCATCAATATCCTGGTGGTCGCTTACATTACCCGTTATCTGGTCCTCCAGATTAAGGGGAGCACCACTGCTCTTCTTACCGTAGACCCTGCCATGGAGGAGGCCTGTGCCGCTTCCGGAAGAGGATTCCTGGCCAAATGGACAAAGGTTCTCATCCCCCTGGTTACCGGACCGATCCTTTCCGGCGCCTTCATGATTTTCGTCCCGGCTCTCACAGAGCTGACCTTGTCATCCATCCTGGCTTCCGCAGGGACCAAGACCATCGGTCTGACCATCTTTAACTATCAGCAGGGCGGCGATTATAACCTGGCGGCAGCCATGTCCGTTCTGGTCACCATTTTGGTGGTAGCCGGATACTGCCTGATCAACCGCAAGCATTTAACATCTTCTCAAAAGGAGGAAACTGGCTATGAGCCTACATATACAGCAGGTCACAAAAACCTTCAACAAAACCCAGGCCCTCAAGGAAATTAACCTGGATATCAGGGATTCGGAGTTTGTCGCCATCCTGGGACCATCCGGCTGCGGCAAAACTACCCTTCTCCGAATCGTGGGCGGCTTTATTGAGCCTACCAGCGGCATCGTCCGCCTCAACGACCAAATCTACTCCGGCCAGGGACACATGGTTCCCGTGGAAAAGCGGGATTTGGGAATGGTATTCCAGTCCTTTGCCCTGTGGCCCCACATGACCGTGCGCCAGCATGTGGAATTTCCCTTAAAGAGCCCGCGCCACAAAAGCATGAGTTCGGAGGAAAAGGAGGCCGCCATCGAGCAGGCCATCAGCTGTACCGGCTTAAAGCCCTACGAAAATCGTCTTCCCGGAGAACTTTCCGGAGGACAGCGCCAGAGAGTAGCCCTGGCCAGGGCCATTGTGGGAAAGCCCTCCATCCTGCTGATGGATGAGCCCTTGAGCGCCCTGGATGCGGAGCTGAAAATTGAGATGCGCCGTGAAATCCAGAACATTCACAAGCTTACCGGAGCCACCATTCTCTACGTGACCCACGACCAGAGCGAGGCCCTGGCCATGGCGGACCGGATCATTATCATGAAGGACGGAGCAGTGGAGCAGATCGGCACCCCCAGGGAGATTTACATGGACCCGCAGACGGTCTTCGCCGCCACCTTTGTCAGCCGCTGCAACCTGTTAAAAGGTTCCTGGCACGGTGATTCTTTCCGGGTCAACAATGAAAACATTCTGCTGCGCAATCCCATGATCCCGGCGGAATTCCGCTCCAAGGGACTTTATCCGGTACGCCCGGAACAGCTGACGATTCAGCCGGAAGGGGATGGAATCCCCGGCATCATCGCCAACAAGCAGTACAACGGAAGAGAGATCCATTACTCTGTTCAGTACCGCGATGAAATTCTCACCGTATATGCGGGCTGCCAGACGGAATACAATCCCGGAGACCACATCTCCCTCACATTAAGCGCGTAAACGAGGAACTGAAAATGAAGATTTATTTTGATATGCACACTCATACCGTGGCCAGCGGACACGCCTTCAGCACATTCAAGGAAAATGTGGAGGAAGCCGCTGCCAAAGGTCTTTTCGCCCTCGGCATGTCCGACCACGCGCCGGCTATGCCCGGCTCTGCCCACCCGATCTATTTTACCAACTTTAAATGCTTTCGGCCGGAAGTCATGGGAGTACGGATTTTTACCGGCGTGGAAGCTAATATTATGGATTTTAGCGGGAACCTGGACCTGGACGAGACGGTTCTCAAAAAAATGGACTATGTCATTGCCAGCCTTCATGTGCCCTGCATCAAGCCCGGAACCCCGAAGGAAAATACGGACGCCTTAATCGGAGCCATGAAGAATCCTTATGTAAAGATCATCGGCCATCCCGATGACGACCGGTATCCATTGGAGTATGAACGGCTGATTCCCGCCGCTCTGGAACAGAAGGTGGCCCTGGAGGTCAACAATTCCTCCTTCAACCCCCGGTCCGGACGGCAGAATGCCGCAAAGAATGTGATGAAATGGCTCTCCATTGCCAAGGAGTACCGCCTTCCCATCATTCTGGGAAGCGATGCCCATATTTATTATGACGTAGGAGAACTGACCGAAGCGGTCAAGATGCTGGAAGCGGCAGAATATCCCCAGGAGCTGGTGCTGAATGCCAGCCAGGACGGGATCCGCTATATATTGAATGAGGGGCGGTAGACGCCCCTCATTTTTATCCTACGCTCTCCCATAAACCTCCGCCATCCTCCGGCACCGTCTGAGGGTCTTTTCATCCAGCTGCCCTTTCAGCAGCCTCCACTGCCAGTTTTTTCCCAGGGTGGATGGCTCATTGATCCTGGCCTCCGTACCCAGGCCCAGGTAATCCTGCACCGGGATGACTGCCAGGTCTGCTACGCTGGACAGGGCCAGACGGATAAAATCCCAGTGAATCTTCTCCGCCGGCGTGCGGCTGTTTCCCAGATAATCGATAGAAAATTCTTTTTCCTCAATATTCATCTCCTTGTACCAGCCCGCCAGCGTATCGTTATCGTGGGTGCCGGTATAGACCACGCAGTTTGAAGTATAATTGTGAGGCAGGTAGGGACTGCTGCCCCCCTCCTCGAAGGCAAATTCCAGCACCTTCATCCCCGGAAATCCGGACTCTTTCAAAAGCCGGTGTACCGAAGGCGTCAAAAATCCCAGATCCTCCGCCACAATGGGGAGCTGCTTTGTCCCGAAATATTCCTCCATCCTGCGGAAAATCTCGATTCCCGGTCCCTTTTCCCAGACTCCGTTCTCCGCAGTCTCATCTCCATATGGAATATTGTAATACTCATCAAACCCCCGGAAATGGTCCACCCGTACCAGATCATACAAACTAAAGCTGTATTCCATCCGTTTTATCCACCAACCATAGCCATTTTTCCTGTGATATCCCCAATCATAGAGGGGATTTCCCCAAAGCTGGCCAGTGGCGGAAAACGCATCCGGCGGGCAGCCTGCCACTCCTGTAGGAGTGCGGTTTTCATCAAACTGGAACAGCTCCGGATGCGCCCAGCTGTCCGCCCCGTCGAAGGCCACATAAATCGGGATATCTCCCATAATCTGAATGCCCTGCCCGTTGGCATAGGCTTTCAGCTTCCTCCACTGCTCCTCAAATTTCATCTGCTGAAACTCATAAAAGCCGATCTCATCCCCCAGGATCCGCCCGAAGCGCTCCATGGCCTCCGGCCTGCGGGTCCGGATCTCCTCATCCCACAGATCCCAGCTCTGGGAATGGAAATGATCCTTCACCGCCATATAGAAACAGTATTCCCTGGTCTCCTCACGCAGAAGTTCTTCTGCCTTCCGGTGGACAGCCTCAGACCGTTTTTCTCCCTCCATTCCGGGAAAAAAGGTCTCCTTCCACCGCTCATAGGCCTTTTTCAGAAGGGGAAAACGATTTTCGTAAATCTTGTCATAGGCGATTTTTGCCGGATTCTTCCCAAAATCCGCCGCATCACACTCCTCTGCCGTCAGCAGTCCTTCTTCCACAAGGGTTTCCAAATCAATAAAATAGGGATTGCCCGCAAAAGCCGAAAAAGACTGATACGGTGAATCCCCAAATCCGGTGGGCCCCAGGGGCAGAATCTGCCATACCTGCTGGCCCGCCTCCTTTAACTGGTCTACAAATTCATAAGCTTCTTTTGAAAAAGCGCCGATGCCATACCTGGAGGGCAGGCTGGCAACGGGCAAAAGCATTCCACATCTGCGCATGACGGTTCTCCTTGTTTTTTCAGTTTCTGTCTGCTTCCAATATAGCACAGATTTGCGGACTCTACAACCGAAGGTTTGGCGTCAAATCCCCCACTTTCCGCTCAAATCCTGCAGCTTCACCATATGGGGATAAATGGTCCCTCTCTCCATCAGCTCCTGAGGCGTTCCCTCCTCCGCCGCCCTCCCGTCCGCCAGCACCACTACCTTGTCGGCTCCGCTTACGGTGCGCATCCGGTGGGCGATGACCAGGACCGTTTTATCCTGGATCAGCCGGGAGAGGGCCTCCTGAATCAGGGTCTCATTCTCCACATCCAGGGATGCGGTGGCCTCGTCCAGCAGAATGATGGGCGCGTTTTTCAGGAAGGCCCTGGCAATGGAAACCCTCTGCCGCTCTCCTCCCGACAGCTGGCAGCCATTTTCCCCAATCATGGTCTGAAATCCGTCCGGAAGCTTTAGCGCAAACTCCTGGCAGCCCGCCAGCCTGGCGGCCTCCATCACCTCCTGGTCCGTGGCCTCCTTTCGGCCAATCCGGATATTTTCCATAATGGTGTTGTTAAACAGCGTCACATCCTGGAATACGATGGAATACAGGGAAAGGAGGGTCTCCGGCTCCACTCCCCTGATATCCATACCTCCTACCGTAATCCTTCCCCGGTCCACATCCCAGAACCTGGCCGCCAGCCGGGACACAGTGGTCTTTCCCCCTCCCGACGGCCCTACCAGGGCGGTAACCTGACCCTGTTTTGCGGTAAAGGACACATCCTTTAAGACCTGCTCCCCGGTGTTGTAGGAAAATCCCACATGGTCGAACACAATATCATATCCCTTGTTGGTCAGCTTCTCCTCCCCGGTCTGGACCGGGCAGTCCAGAATCTCATTCATCCGGTTGATATTGGTCCTGGTGGAAATTACTGCCGCCAGATTCTGTAGGGCTCCCTCCAAAGGCGTATACAGCCTGGAGGCCGCCAGCAGGTAGAGGAAGAACAGCGCAATCCCGATTTTTCCCTGAACCAGCAGAATCGAGCCTGCCAGAGCTACGGTGGCGATGCCGAATTTCAAGATCAGGGTGGAGGAAACCACAAAGAGAGCGGTTCCCAGCTCCGTCACAATATGACGCTTCTCCGCATAGTCGATTTTCTCATCCAGCCCGGCCAGATACTGCTTCTCCCCGTTGTTGGCCTTCAAATCCTGGAGATTTTCGATACACTCCTGGACCCCCGTCTCAAGGGCCACGTTGGCCTCCACCGCTTTCCGGTTAAAATACTCCTGGATCCGGGCGGACAGCAAAGTGACGGCAAAAGCTGCCGGCAGCACCCAAACCGCCGCAAGTCCCATAGGCAGGTTCATCACCAGCAGGCAGATCCCCACGAATGTGGTGGAAATCATAGCCCCCGCCAGCTCCGGCACATAATGGGAAAATGCCGTCTCCAGGGTGGCGCAGTCTCCCATAATGGAGTTGGTCAAATCCGCCAGGTCCTTTTTGCCGAAAAAGGACAGTGGGATCAGCCGCAGCTTTTCCGCCAGGGAGATGCGGCGCACCCCGCTCTCCACATAGGTGGCCAGGTAGGTGGCATTGTACTGGATGCCAGTCACCAAGAAAATCACCACCAGACATATCACACAGCCAAAGAGATAGAAGCGCACTCCATTTTCCCCGATCCCCCCATCCATCAGATCCAGCACAAACTGGTACAAAAGCCCTACCGGAAACATAAACGCCAGATTCTGTGCCGCGCATGCCAGGCAGCCCTTGATCAAATCCACCGCCCCCTGACGGGACAGGGCAAAACGTTTCTGAAGCTTCTCGATCATGCCCTCGCCTCCTTTGCAATTTTCCAGTCTGCCGCCCTGGTATAACTGTCCCACATGGCGGCAAAAATCCCCTTTTTCTCCAATAGCTGCCCGTATGTCCCCTTCTCAGCGATCCTGCCCTCCTTCATCACATAGATGCAGTCCGCATCCGCGATGGAAGACAGGCGGTGGGCTATCATAATCACCGTCTTTCCCTTTGACAGGGAGGATAATGCCCGCTGGATGCGCACCTCATTGTCCGGGTCCGCGAAGGCGGTGGCCTCATCTAAAATCAGGATGGGCGCGTTTTTCAAAATTGCCCGGGCGATGGCAATCCGCTGCTGTTCTCCGCCGGACAGATACACGCCCTGCTCCCCCACCACGGTGTCGATGCCCCGGGGCAGCTTTTCAATAATGTCCATACACTGGGCGGCTTTCAGGGCGGACAGCACCTCATCCCTGGAGGCCCCCGGCTTGCCCATGCGCACATTTTCCAGGATCGAAGCCTTAAACAGGCGGCTGTTCTGGAACACGAAGGAAATCTGTTCCATCAGGCGTTCCTTGGAGATATCCCGCAGATCCACACCTCCGATTTCCACCTTTCCCTTCTGAGGGTCAAAGAAACGGGCCGTGAGACTGGCCAGGGTGGTTTTTCCGCCTCCCGACGGCCCCACAAACGCCGCCCTCTGTCCTGCGGGAATGATGAGGGATACGTCCTCCAGGGCATTTTTCCTGCCGTCATAGCTGTAGGTCACATGCTGCAGCCTTACCGAGGCATCTTCCGGCTCCCGGCAGGCCCCTGCCTCCGGAAGAGGCTTCTCGCCCAGCAGCCCGTCAATCCTTCCCAGGGCGTCCTCCACGATCATGGAATCCTCGCTCATAAACATGATCTTGGTCAGGGTTGTTCCGATGACCGGAGTGATGATAATGTAAAAAATCAGATTCAGCAGGACTTCCTGCTCCACCCCCTTTCCTGTAAACAGGATTCCACCCGCAATCAGAAAAGCGAACACCCCGTTGATAGCCGTTGTGTAAAACATCATGGGCAGACGCAGGGCTTTGGTGTAGGCGATCGCCCATTTCTCATAGTAGTCGATAGAAGCTTTAAACCGTTTAAAGGAAAATACCGTCTGGCCGAAGGTTTTTACCACCGGAACGCCCCTGACATACTCCACCGCCTCGTTGGACATATCCGCTAAGGCATTCTGGTACTCGTTCATCTTCCGCTCCATCTCCGGCCCCGTCATCTTCATCATGATCAGGAACCCCAGGCCAACGGGGATCAGGCTGAGCAGTCCCAGCCGCCAGTCAAACACCAGCAGAAGGACCAGCAGGCCAACCGGGGTGGCGATGGCTCCCGCCTTATCCGGAAGGCGGTGTGCCAGATAGGTTTCCGCCGCCGAGCTGGTGGTGTTCACGATCCTTCGCAGTTTTCCGCTGCCGTACCCGGCCGTCACCCCCAGGGGCAGGGCCGCAATGTGGCGCAGCAGCTCCTTGCGGACATTGGAAGCGATGCGGAAGGCGGAAAGGTGGGAGCACATCAGCGCCGCGATGTACACCGCCACTGACAGGATGCCGAAGCCTACGGCCCGCCAGCCATAGGATGTCACGTGGGACGCTTTGGAAAAATCCGGATCAACCTCCAGGATATCCCGCAGCATCCGCCAGATGTACCAGAACGGCACCAGGGCCAGCCACGCGCTCACCACCGACAATACCCAGGACAGATAGGTCAGGATCCGGTGTCCTCCGGCATAGCCCATCAGTCTGGAAAGATTCGACTGCTTTTTCATAGAAGCCTCCTTATTTTTTGATTAGTTTAAACTAACCATATGATAAATAAACAGGGCGGCAGGCTTATTGCTGCTGCCCCATTATTTTCATCCATCCCGCTGTATAGAAATCCCGCATCTCCCGCAGATAATGCTTCGCGTTCTCATAGGGCATCTCGTGGATCATCATCTCAAAGAAGGTGTGGAACATCCCCGTAATCAGCATATGCTCCAGATGCTCGTCAATGGGCGGCGCAGGCCGTCCCAGCTTTTTTAATACCTCCAGGTACTTATCCGTGCCCTGTCTCTCAATCTCCACCATCTCGTCAATCATCCTGGAAAAACGGGTCCCCTCCGAATGGCAGAGGATCAGCCTCACTTCCTCCAGATGCTCGTAGGAATACCGCAATATCTCCTCCATGCAGGCCCCGGAAACGCTTCCCAGCTCCTGAGGCTGCTGTGCGGCCGGCAGGGCGGCAAACTCCTCCTGAGCGGCCGTAAAGCTGCCCATCAGATAATCGTATGCTTCCCCCGCCAGGGATTCAAAAAGGGCCTCCTTGCTGTCAAAATATCCGTAAAATGCCCCGGTGGTCACCCCCGCTGTCTTCACAATATTCCGCAGGGAGGCGGACAGAAAATCCTTTTCCCTGAACTCCTTCATGGCCGCCCGGCGGATCCTCTCCAGAGTGGTCTGCTCCTGTTCCTTCATCAATCTCTTCCGTTTCTTATCTGCTATAACACTGTTATATATCACTGTTACATCATAACGCCGGAGGAACCTTCTGTCAATTCCTCCGGCCTGAGAATATTTATCATGTTTCCCTTTTCCATCCGTATTTTAAAAGCGGCTCTTTCTCATCCGCCCTTTAGATCCGGTTCTTAAAATACCCTTCCGCGCAGTAAATGGCTCCGCAGGGATTGTGGGCCAGCACCCGGTCCTTGGCCACCAGGGTGGTTACAAGAGCGTCGGAGTATTTATAAAACAGGGAATCGTGTCCCACGCACAGTCCCAGGGCAATGTTAAACTCCGTTTTCTGAGCGTTCAGCAGCCTGGCCTGGGCGATGGGGTTGCACATCGGCTCAAACTGGTCGGGATGGATCTTGTTCTCCTTGGGGATTCCCGCCGCCTCCTTGGGGAATCCGCCGGTCTTGCAAATGACGGAAACCACCTCAAAGCCTCTGCTCCTCAAAAGGTCCGCCACCACCCGGGCTTCTTTGCGCAGGCCCTTGCAGAAGGCCAGGCCGATTTTATGGTAGCCCATCCGCCTGCACAGTTCCACTGTCTCCTTTAATCGGGGCCACTGACAGTAGCCCTCTGCCTCCAGGGCCGAACATTTTACGTAGAATTCATGATTCTCCGGCTCCTGATAGGCCTTTAAAATCTCTACCAGAACCTCCTGATCTCTCATGGGACAGTTGGCCGGCATCTTAGTGCGGTCTTCGCTGGCGCAGGCCAGCACGCTGCAGTTGGCACATGTGTACATTCTTCTCGCTCCTTTTGCTGATAAATTTTCATAAATCCATTTTATCATACATTGCTGTCTTTGTGTCAGGCTTTAAAAGGACCGCCGCGCCGTAGTTCCTCCAACAAGGACGGATGATGGGGCCTGCGTGGAAAATCGCCACATCTCTTACGTCCACGGGCAGATCCCGGTGCTCCTCTACCAGACGTCTGTGGGCTACGTCACGGCAGGTTGTCATGCTTCCGTTCAGATACACGATGTCCCCTATATGGATATCCGCCAGATCCTCTGCGCTGGCCGGTGTTGTCAGAATCTTATTTCTTCTTAAAGAGCGGGTCATTGCTGCGGTTTTCCAGATTCAGCCTTTTGCGGTACTCGGTAGGAGATTTCCGGAACGTTTCCTTAAAGCTGGTATTAAATGCCTTCAGATCGGCAAATCCGTGGGCCAGAGCAATATCCCGGCGGATCTTCTCAAAGCTCTCCCGCTGCTCCGGCCTGTCCTGAGAACACAGATGAAAAGACAGATACTCCACATTGCTGTAGTATTCCTTCAGCGATACCGGGTCCAGGTGGATCACCATGGCGATGGTATCCCCGCCCGGTGCCAGTTGTAGTGATAGGTTCCCAGCCGGTAGACGTACTGCTCCAGCTCCACATGAGTGCTGCTCCTCTTATACTTATAGTGAAACTCCTTCATCCTCTTCCCCCTTTTTTCGATACTGGACCGGCGTCATCTGATACATTCTGCGGAACAGCCGGTTAAAATAAGACAGATTGTCAAAGCCGCAGCTCTGGGCAATCCGGGTGACCGGCTGGTCTGTGGTCTTTAAAAGACCGGCAGCCCGGAAAATGCGGTAGCTGTTCAGATATTCCACAAAAGAGACTCCCATATACTGACGGAAATACTTCATAAAATGGGACTGGCTGTAATAGCAGCGCTCTGCCGCCTGCCGGACCGTAATCTTTTCCCCGTAATGCTCCTCAATAAAATCCAGCAGCCCCCTCATCCGCTCCCTGGTATCCCGGCCGCCTCTTCGTTCCCCCGGATGCCAGGTCTCCAGGAGGGCGGACATCATCGAGAACAAAGCACCCTTTACCCCCAGCTCATAACCATACCGCTTGCTGCGGCAGAGCTCATCCAGCCGCTCCACCCCTTCCATAAAATCCTCATATCCCTTAACGCCCGCTTCCATATGGACCGCTCCCCGGCCTTTATCCATCTCCATGGGCAAAAGAAAGCGCATGCCGCAGAGGTCCTCTCCCCGTCCCATCAGCATCTCCAGGCGGAAAATGATATTTTCGTACTCCGCCCGAACACTTTTGGACTGAAAGATCCCGTGAAGCTGTCCGGGGAAGATTACCGCCGCCTCCCCCTGGCGGATTCGGCTGGTCTGCTTGTCCACCGTTACCAGAAGCTCTCCCTTCTTTACCGCCACGATCTCCATTTCCTGATGCCAGTGAACCCGCACCTGCGGGAAATCCTGCGGGATACAGCAGGGATAGATATTAAACGGGAACTCCCTCTCCCCATGCTCCTTTGTCTCGTGAAAACCCCTGACGGACTCATACTCCGGTATCCTCATTTCTCCCTCCCCTTCTGCTTTGCCGTTCCTGTCCTGATTTTGATTGTATTGTACTATATTCTCATTTCATTATGCAAGTTTTTGCCTCTCAGATCGTATATACTTAGTAACAGTTCAGGACGGCGGGGCATGAGCCGTCCGGAGCAGTCACGTATCACAGCAAAACGTCAAAACGAAAGGAACGTGCGAACATGAATCAGAAACAGCTGGAGCTGAAGCTCACCTCCCTTTGTCCCAGAAGTCTGGAAGCCTGCACTGACCAGGAGATCTACCGGGCCCTTCTGACTCTCACCCAGTCCATGGCCGGAGAAAAGCAGGAGAACAGAGGAAAAAAGAAGCTTTACTATATTTCCGCGGAATTTCTTATAGGCAAGCTTCTGTCCAATAACCTGATCAACCTGGGCATTTATTCTGATATCCGGGAAATCCTGGAGCGCAGCGGCAAGTCTCTCAGCGCCCTTGAGGAGCTGGAACCGGAGCCTTCCCTTGGAAACGGAGGTCTGGGACGCCTGGCTGCCTGCTTTCTGGACTCCATCGCCACTCTGGGGTTAAACGGGGACGGCGTAGGATTGAACTACCACTTCGGACTCTTCCGTCAGAAATTTGTCCGCAATCTGCAGCAGGAGGAGCCGGACCCCTGGCTTGAGACTCCCTCCTGGCTGAAGAAAACCGATGTCACCTATCAGATTCCTTACCGCGGCTTCACCCTCACCTCCCGGATGTACGATGTACAGGTGACGGGATACCACAACCGCACCAATTCCCTCCATCTCTTCGATGTGGAGACCATCCGGGAAGATCTGGTAAAGGAAGGGATCTCCTTTGACAAAACCGATATCCGCGAAAATCTGACCCTGTTCCTTTATCCCGACGACAGCGACCGGGCCGGACGCATCCTGCGGATCTATCAGCAGTATTTCATGTGCGCCAATGCAGCCCGCCTGATCCTGGACGAAGCCATGTCCCGGGGCAGCAGCCTCCATGACCTGGCGGAGTATGCGGTCATCCAGATTAATGACACCCATCCGTCCATGATCATTCCGGAGCTGATTCGCCTTCTCACCGCAGAACACGGATTTGAGATGGATGAAGCCATCCAGGTGGTCAGCAGCATCTGCGCCTACACCAACCACACCATTCTGGCAGAAGCCCTGGAAACCTGGCCCATGGACTTTTTCAAGGAGGCAGTTCCCCAGCTGATCCCCATTCTGGAGATTCTGGACGATAAGGTACGCCGGAAATGCGACGACCCTTCCGTCTATCTGATCGACCGGGATGACAGGGTTCACATGGCCCATATGGACATCCATTACGGATTTTCCGTCAACGGAGTGGCAGCTCTCCACACAGAGATCCTGAAGGACGACACCCTCCACAACTTCTATCAGCTGTACCCGGAGAAATTCAACAACAAGACCAACGGCATCACCTTCCGCCGCTGGCTCCTCTACAGCAATCCGGAGCTGTCAGACTTTATCTCCGCGCTGATCGGAGAGGGATGGAAAACCGATGCCAGACAGCTCAGGAAGCTGGACCAGCCGGAATTTCTGAAAAATGCCAAGACGCTCTCCCGGCTTCTGGCCATCAAGGACCTGAAAAAGAAGCAGCTGGCACAGTACCTGCAGGAAAACTGCCATCTTGCCGTGAACCCGGATTCCATTTTCGATATCCAGATCAAGCGGCTTCACGAGTACAAGCGGCAGCAGATGAATCTTCTCTGCCTGATCCACAAGTATCTGGAGATTCGGGAAGGGAAGCTGCCTACCACCCCCATTACCGCCATCTTCGGCGCCAAGGCGGCTCCGGCCTACATCATTGCCAAAGATATCATCCACGCGATTCTCTGTCTGCAGCAGATCATTCAGGAGGATTCCAGGGTCCGCCCATGGCTGAATGTGGTGATGGTTCCAAACTACAACGTCACCCTGGCAGAGAAGCTGATCCCCGCCTGCGATCTGTCTGAGCAGATCTCCCTGGCTTCCAAGGAGGCCAGCGGCACGGGGAACATGAAGTTCATGCTGAATGGCGCCGTCACCCTGGGTACCGAGGACGGAGCAAATGTGGAGATCCACCAGCTGGTAGGCGACTCCAATATCTATATCTTCGGAGATTCCAGCCAGACGGTCATCGAGCGCTACCGCCAGGGCAGCTATTGTTCCAGGGATTACTATGAAAATGATCCGGTGATCCGCCGGGCAGTAGATTTTCTTACCGGCCCCCAGATGATGGCTGTGGGCTCTCAGGAGAATCTGGAACGCCTTTCCGGCGAGCTGCTGAATAAGGACTGGTTCATGACCTTCCCGGATTTCCAGTCCTACCTGAAGGCCAGAGAGCAGGCCTTCCTGGACTACGAGGACCGCACCGCCTGGGCTCAGAAGATGCTCATAAACATCAGCCAGGCCGGCTTTTTCTCCTCTGACCGCACCATAGAGGAATATAACCGGGATATCTGGAAATTGGATTGACCGCGGATGCCGGCAGGGCGTAAATTCCCTGCCGGCATTTTTATCTTTTACAATCTCTGTTTAAAGGAGGCGATCCATCAGCCGCCGTATTTCCTCTCCTTTTGCAAGCCCATCTGAAAAGGCAGTAGCTCCGCCGCAGGCGGTTCCGAGCTTCAGGGCATACTGGTAATCCCCTGTTTTTAAATATCCGGCCAGAAAACCTGCAGTCATGGAGTCTCCGGCTCCTACAGAATTCTTCACCTGTCCTTTGGCTGCATCCTGTCTATAGAATGCTCCATCTTCTGCCAAAAGAAGTGCTCCCTGGCCGGCCATGGAGACCAGCACATTCCTGGCGCCCATTTTCTGAAGCCGGGAAGCGCAAGCCTTAATCTCTTCTGTGCTGTCCGCCGAAACATCCAGCAGCTCCCTCAGTTCCTGAAGGTTTGGCTTGATCACAAACGGACGCAGCGGCAGGGTGTGAAGCAGCAGCTCCCCGCTCCCGTCTACCGCCGTCAGCACATTTTTTCCGGAAACCAGTTCCATCATCCGGCTATAAATATCCTGTCCCGCTGACGGCGGAACGCTGCCGGACAGTACCAGTACATCCCCCGTTTCCAACTGTTTCACCTTTTCGAACAGCGCTTCCATCTCTCCTTCCCCAATCTCCGGACCCTGTCCGTTGATTTCGGTTTCCTGATCCGACTTCAGCTTAATATTGATCCTGGATCTGCCTTCTTTTAAACGGATAAAGTCTTCCTGAAGCCCCATGGCTCTGACTCTTCTTAAAATTTCATTCCCCGTAAATCCGGCTACAAAGCCCAAAAGCCGGCTTTCAAGACCAAGCTCAGAGAGCACCGCAGATACATTGATCCCCTTTCCACCGCAAAATAACTGCTCATTCCTTGTCCGGTTCACCTCTCCTGTTTCAAAAGAATCTACTCTCACCACATAATCGAGAGAGGGATTCATTGTCACCGTGTAAATCATAAATGAAAGCTCCCTTCTATACCAAATCTTTCAGTTCAAAATATTCTGCCAGAAACCGGGCGGCTCCGTCCTCCTGATTGCCCGGGCAGATAAATCCGGCCTTCTGCCTGACCTCTTCCAGTCCATTTTCCATCGCAGCGGAAACAGCGGCTGCCTCGATCATTTCCAGATCATTCTGATTATCCCCGATCGCCAGTGTCTGGGACAGGGGAATATCCAGATATCTGCACAGCCAGCGCAGCGCAGCCCCCTTAGAAGCCATGTCTGCATTAATTTCGATATTTTCAGGACCAGTGCGCATCACGCGCAGTCCCTCAACCGGAAGGGGCACATTCAGAAGCCGGCGAAATAATTGTTCATCCGGAATAAGGATGCCGATTTTCAGCGGCAGGACCTCCCGTTCTCTTAAAAGCTGCCCTAAATCGCAAAAGGAATCCTCCTGAAAGTTCAAAAAGGGATAATGTGCTCTCAGCCATCCCCGATCCAGGGAGCTTTGACGAAAGGTACCCTGATCTGTGTGGATGTAAAAGCAGACCGGAAAATTTCTCAGATATTCTGAAATCTGTACCGCCTGTTTCCGCTCCAGCGGCCAGGAAGCCAAAACTTGATTCTTCTTGATGTCTTCAATATAAGCACCATTGGCACATATAGCATAGGAAATCGATGGAAGCGTCAGAATATTTTCAGTCAGCCCTTCCCTGACACGGCCGGTGGCGGGTACCAGGATCACTCCGCGGTCCGCCAGGCACTCAAGTACCCTGAGCGTATATGCACTTAGCGTTTTATCCTCCCGAAGAAGGGTTCCATCCATATCCAAAGCTGCCAGACGAATGTGATGCGCATTCATTGGAAAATACCTCCTGCCTGATTCATTTTTGCATCTAAATCCAGTTTAGCACAAATAAAGCCGGAAAGTGTCCGCAGAGGGGAGTTTTTTTAATCTTCATCTGTTGACGCCTCTATTGTTTTTTACCAGGAAATAGCATATAATAACCACATTGAAACCAAAAACATCTGTATTTAAGGAGGCGACACACATGAAGCTGCTTCACTACCTGCTGGGAATTCTCAGCGCCTTCTGCCTGATCTTTATTCTGCTGATTACTTCCGTGGAGGCGGTGGTATACTGGACTCCTGGCTACTTTGAAAAGGAATACGAAAAATACCAGGTTCTGGACCACCTTCCCGCCATGACCATGGAGGATCTGCTGGAAGTAACGGACGAAATGATGGATTACCTCCGGGGAGGCCGGGAGGACCTGCACATCACCACCACCCTGGACGGACAGGAGCGGGAATTTTTCAACGAACGGGAAATCGCCCATATGGAGGATGTGCGTGACCTCTTTGTACAGGCCATTTTTCTCAGGAAAGTCTGCCTGGGGATCATCGTCCTCTCCGTGATACTCATGATACTGTTAAAAGCCAGGATTTCCAGGGTCCTTCCCGCCTCTCTCTGTATCGGGACAGGCCTGTTCTTCGGCCTGGCGGCGGTGCTGGCAGCCATTATTTCCACAGATTTTACCAGGTATTTCGTTATCTTCCACCACATCTTTTTCGATAACGATCTGTGGATCCTGGACCCCAGAACGGATCTGCTGATCAACATTGTGCCGGAGGGATTCTTCATGGATACTGCCGCCCGCATTGCAGGAGTCTTCTGCGGCTCGGTTCTGGCAGTATTTGCCCTGTCCCTTTTCCTCTTAATCCGCAGCCGGAGAAAAGACAAAATCCTCTCCGACCATCCAGAAGTCAGCGCAGGCGCCTGATTTTGCAGGAGTACGAAATATGATGAAACGCATTTTTACCCTCTGCCTCATTTTTTCCCTTCTCCTCTGTCCCATAACCGCCAAAGCCGCGGTCAGCTGGCCTGAAAACATTTCCATTCAGGCGGATGGGGGAATTGTCATGGAGGCGGACACGGGAACGGTTCTCTATGGAAAAAATATTCATGAAACCTACTATCCCGCCAGCATCACCAAGATCCTCACCGCCCTGATCGTCCTGGAGCACTGCGACCTGGATGAGATGGTCACCTTCTCCCACGATGCAGTTTACAACGTAGAGGAAGGGAGCAGCAGCGCCGGGATCGATGAGGGGGACGAGCTGACGGTCCGGGACTGTCTCTACGCCCTCCTCCTGGCCTCCGCCAACGAGAGCGCCAATGCCCTGGCTGAGCATGTAGCCGGCTCCCGGGAGACCTTTGCGGACCTGATGAACGAGAAGGCTGAGAGCCTGGGATGCCAGGACAGCCATTTTGCCAATCCCAGCGGACTGAATGACGAAGATCACTACACCTCAGCCTACGACATGGCCCTGATCACCCAGGCCGCTATCCAAAATCCCACCTTTGTGGAAATCAGCGGTTCCCGGACCTACCGGCTCTACGGGCTGAAGCGCGTATCCGCTGAGGAGTTCCCAAACGGCTACCCCATTGCCAACCATCATCAGATGTGCATGAAGAATACAGCCGTCTACTACCCCGGCGCCTTCTGCGGCAAAACCGGTTACACCTCCCTGGCAGGCAATACCCTGGTAACCTGCGCAGAGCGGAATGGAATGACGCTGATCGCAGTGGTCCTCAACGGCCATCAGACCCATTACTCCGATACCAAGGCACTGTTTGACTTCGGATTTGACAATTTCCAGTCCCTGCGGGTGGCGGACTATGAGACCAAATATACCTCCATCACCAACGATATGCTGATCGGGGGCATCCCCTCCGGCGAAGGCATTTCCCTCACTCTCAGCCAGGCGGATTCCATCACCATACCGAAGGCCGCCGCATTCTCCGATGCCCAGGCCTCCTTAAACTACAACCTGCCTTCCTCCGCTCCCTCAGGAGCTGTAGCCCAGATTCGTTATTCTTATGAGGACCGCTATGTGGGCTGCGCCTATCTCTGCCGGAGAGGAGCTGCCCGGACAGACAGTCCTTCTGCCGCCCTGGCGGAAAATGCCATATTGGAAAACACGGAAGCAGAAATGGAAAATCCGGCACAGGAGCCGCTTTCGGCTGAGGGCTCCTCCCCGGAGGAAACCCAGCTGCAGATCGGGGAGCACAGAGATTCCGCTCTCAATATCCGCATCCCCGCAGGAGCAGCGGCCATTTTCGGCGCTCTGGTATCCCTGGGCATCGTCAGCGCTGTTGTCATCACCCTGCGCAGGCATCGCAGGCAGCAGCAGGAGTCCGACCAGATCCGCCGCCATCAGCGCCACCGGGAGCGCATGGACGATGTCAGCTACTCCTCCTCCGAGTTCGGGCGGATTATGGAGCAGTACCGCTCCTCCACCACTGCCACCTACACCAAGCGGCCCAGCCGCAGCAGACGCAGGCATTTTCCTTTTAGGAGAAAATAAAACAGCGGCGCTCGTCACAGGGCGCCGCTGTCAGTTTCATTAAACCGGGACAAAAAGTTCTGCCTTTGAGTAAAGCGCAGCTTTTCCGGCAATCATGACTCTGTCTTTTTCCATCCGGCAGTAGAGGACACCGCTTCTCTGCGAAGCCTGAAATGCCGTCAGCTGAGATTGTTTCTTCTTTTCCGCCCACAGCGGAATGACATGGCAGTGACCGGAACCGCAGACAGGGTCCTCCGATACGTTCAGTTTTGGGGCAAAGCTGCGTGTGACGCAGTCGTACGCCGTACCTGGGGCCGTAATCTGCAGCAGCAGGCCATCCAGCTTTTTTACCTTTTCTTCATCTGGTACGGCCTGAAAAACCTGCTGCTCCTCTTCCATCACACACACCAGATCCCGTCCCATCCACGCTTCCACAGGCCGGTATCCGATTGCCTGCTCCATCTCATCCGTAACCGGAACCTGCTTCAGATGGTATGCCGGCATATCCATTTCATACAAATCCCTTTCCCTTTTCACCGTAAGCCGTCCGCTTTTCGTGAGAAATGAAATCCTGCTGCAATCCGTTTCGATAACATTCAGAAGAACATAAGCGGTCCCCAGAGTGGCGTGGCCGCACAGGTCAATTTCCCCTCCTGGCGTGAACCAGCGCAGGCCGTATCCATCTCCATTTTTTACCGCAAAAGCAGTTTCCGATAAATTGTTTTCTTTTGCGATGCTCTGCATAAGCGAATCGGAAATCCACTCCGGCAAAATGCATACAGCGGCAGGATTTCCCTTAAATACCGTATCCGTAAATGCATCCACAACATATTGTTTCAGTATCATCTCTTTCTCTCCTTTTTCTGCCGGATATGATTCCGGGTATTCCGCTTCTTTCTCCCTTCCTCATGCTTCTGGCGGATCAGCTCCGCCTCCTCCTCCGTGGCCGGCTTCATGGTCTTGATCACATAAGTGCCGCCGTACTCCTCCCTGCGGACCCGGATTTTCCCTTTTACCAGTCCGTGCTCCGGGCATACTGCAAGGCCGTAGCAGGACCGCTGTCCCAGCGGGAACCAGCGCACCTTCTTTCTCAGCATCCGGTTGCACACCGGGCAGACCATGTCCGTCACCACTTTGTCCTGCATGGCCCTCTCCCGGTCGGGGAATATGCTGGACACGTATTTGGTGTAGCCGGGAAATCTCAAAAAAACTTCCTCTTCCCTGGAACCAGGGAGGCAGTAATAGTCCACCGACACGTAGGGGCGCACCTTCTGAAAATCCATCCGCGCCAGAAGCCGCCCCGTATACCGGGCATCGTCCAATGCCTGGTGAAAAGGCTCATCGCTCTCCAGGCCCTGCTGGGCAACCGCCTGGTCCAGGGACAGCTTCGTCTTTCCATCCCCATAGAGAAGGCAGTAGAGCTTCTGGGCATCATAGTAAAGCAGTGGATGGGGAAAAGGGCTTTCCATCTGGTAATAGGTCATATTCCGCTGCAGCTCCGTTAAATCCATGGAGCCCCAGGTGACGAACCTGCAGTCTTTCCCGCACCAGTCGAAAAATTCCTCCGCCGCCTGAACAAAGGTCATCCCTGACCGCTTCAGCCGTTCCGGGTCCATATGGGTTACTTCCAAAATCTTATAATGAAGCTCCGGATACACCTGGGGCCGGATCAGCCGGTGAAATTCCCCTGCTTCCTGAAAATCCTCATCCAGTTTCACGGCGCCGATTTCCATGATCTCAAAAGGCAGATGCTCCACCTTTCCCTCCCGGCCGTCGGGGCACTGGTTCCATTCCAAATCCAAAACAATATAATTCATACGTTCATCCTGTCTATGTCTTAAAAACCCCGGCAAAGCTGCCTGGTGTTCCTTCATTGTAACATACCAGGATTCTCATGAAAAGAGGGAGAAAAAGGAGAGGGCAAATGCCCTCTCCGGATTTTTATAAAACCGCGCTCTTATTTTCTATGGTTCTGCCCCAATTCATGCCCGCCGCAGCTTCCATGACAGCCATGGCAGCCGCCCGGGCATGCCCCGCAGCCCTTTCCCGCCTTCCGGTCCCGGATTATGGAGCGGACGGCCAGACACACCGCCGCAATCACGATCAGCAGTATGATAATCGTTGATAAATTCTCCATCAGAAAACTCATATATCCGCACATCCTTTCATGGTGGTTAGTTTCTTCTAACTTTCAGCTCCAGATTAGCACTTCTTCCCCCGTTTGTCAAGAAGAGGAAGCGCGTTTTTTTCCCAATTGGCCAGACAGTTCCCATTTGAACTTTTTTTCAAAGTATGTTACACTTTGTAGTAGCTAACCAGCAAAACTGTTTTGAGGGAGAGATGGAATTTGAAAATACAGGAATCAGCAGAAAACTATCTGGAAACGATCTTAATGCTCGGCCACACCAAGCCTCATGTGCGCTCCATCGATATTGCCAATGAACTGGACTTCTCCAAGCCCAGCGTCAGTGTTGCCATGAAAAATCTCCGGCAGAACGGTTATATTCAGGTGGACGGCAACGGCTATATCACGTTAACGGATGCCGGCCGGAAGATTGCGGAAACCATGTATGAACGCCACACCATGCTGTCCAGCTGGCTGGTCTACCTGGGCGTAGACCAGAAAACTGCTGTGGAGGACGCCTGCCGCATGGAACATGTGCTGAGCGCCGACAGCTTTGAAGCTATCAAGCGCCATATTACTTCCTGCCAAGAGCTTTCACCGGATATGTATGTAGCTCAGTAGGGAACCGCTGTTATGAGGTGGGCATCACCGCTCAGGCTATCATGCTGTCCGCTGTGGAAAAGGGATATGGCGGCTGGAGGATGCCCTTCTGTGAACGCACGCAATCGGATCTTTGGCAAAAAATCCCCGGAATTACAGTTCACTCTGAAACGGTAATTTCCGGGGGTATTTTATATGATAGTTTCTCTCTTACTCCGCCTTGAGCGCCCGCATAGCATTGATGATCGCGATTACGGAAACGCCCACATCGGCGAATACCGCTTCCCACATATTGGCCACGCCGAAGGCGCCCATTCCCAAAACGATCAGCTTCACCCCAAGGGCAAAGACAATATTCTGCTTTACAATCCCCATAGTCTTTCTGGAAATCCGGACAATGGAGGCAATTTTGGAGGGGTCATCGTCCATCAGAACCACGTCCGCCGCCTCGATGGCCGCATCGGAACCCATGCTGCCCATGGCGATTCCGATGTCCACCCGGCTCAATACCGGTGCATCGTTGATTCCATCGCCCACGAAGGCCAGCTTCCGGCCTTTTTCCTGAGCTGCCAGAAGGCGCTCTACCTGAGCCACCTTATCCTCCGGAAGAAGCTGTGTGTAAACCTCATCCAATCCCAGCTCCTTCGCCACCGCTTCTCCCGCCTCCTTCCGGTCGCCGGTCAGCATCACCGTATGGCGGACGCCCACCTGCTTCAGTTCCCGGATAGCCGCAAAGGACTGTTCTTTGATGCCGTCCTGGATCACGATGGAACCGGCGAACTTCCCGTCTGCTGCCAGATAAACCACCGTTCCGGGTGCGGGGCAGCTTTCATAGGGGATCTGATTCTCCTTCATCAGTTTGGAGTTTCCGGCCAGCACCCGCCGTCCGTCTATCACAGCCTCCATACCCTGGCCAGCAATTTCCCGGTTGCCTTCAATTCTGCTGCGGTCCGGCTCCTTCCCGTACGCCTCCAGTATGGACCTGGAAATGGGGTGATCCGAGTAACACTCCGCATAAGCCGCCAGCTCCAGCAGCTCCTCCTTTTTCATGGAAACAGGATTTAACTGAGAGACTTTAAACTCTCCCTTTGTGAGAGTACCCGTCTTATCAAATACGATCGTATCCATCTGGGACAGCGCCTCCAGATAGTTGCTGCCCTTCACCAAAACGCCCTTGCGGGAAGCCGCCCCGATTCCTCCAAAGAAACTCATGGGAACGGAGATCACCAGAGCACAGGGACAGGAAATAACCAGGAAGGTACAGGCCCTGCGCACCCACTCGCTCCAGGACTGTTTCAAAAGAAGCGGAGGCAGTACCGCCAAAATCACAGCTCCGATTACCACAACAGGCGTATAATACCGGGCAAACTTCGTGATAAAGTTCTCCACCTTAGCTTTTTTGCTGCTGGCATTCTCCACCAGCTCCAAAATCTTCGCCACCGTGGAATCGTCAAATTCCTTCGTAACCTTCACCCGCAGAAGTCCGCTTCCATTGACGCAGCCGCTGATGATTTCATCTCCGGTCCGCACCCGCCGCGGCACTGACTCACCCGTCAATGCGGAGGTATCCACCATGGATTCTCCGAAAACTACGGTTCCGTCCAGAGGAATCCTCTCCCCTGCTTTGATCACAATAATGTCTCCCACGGAAACGTCATCGGGGTCCACCTGTCTTAAAACACCATCCTCCTCGATATTGGCATATTCCGGGCAGATATCCATCAGCTCTGTGATGGACTGGCGGGAGCGGTTTACTGCATAACTCTGGAACAGCTCTCCCACCTGGTAAAAGAGCATCACCGCTACTCCTTCAGAGTACTCGCCCACGCCGAAGGCGCCAAAGGTAGCCAGCGTCATAAGGAAGTTCTCGTCAAAGACCTGGCCGTTGCGGATATTGCGCACCGCCCGGTAAAGGATATCCCAGCCAACCAGCAGATACGGGATCAGATACAAGAACAGCCAGAGCAGGGAGTCTTTTGAAGCAAATACTTCCATATGCTGCAGAACGGCTAACGGTATATAAATGATAAAGGTTGCAATAATCCTCAATCTCATGGTCTTTTGCTTCTCAGTCATAGCGGTTTTCCATCCTTTCCCGGAGCACCGGGCTCCGGTTAAACTCTCCCCGGTCCTTTACCGGTTAATCACACAGTCCGGCTCTACCTTGCGGCAGACTTCAACCACCCGGTCCATGATCTGCTCAAACCGGTCATCATCGGCCTCAATGGTCATCTTCTGCATCATAAAGCTCACATTTGCATCCTTTACGCCATCGATCTTCTTGATCGCATCCTCCATCTTTGCAGCACAGTTGGCGCAGTCCAAATCTGTCAGCTTAAATTTCTTCTTCATAGTCCATGTCCTCCTCTTACTTCGGGAAATCCCCTTTATTCGTTGATATGTTCCATACCTTGATTGATAATTGTTCCCACATGTCCGTCCGCCAGGGAATAAAACACTGCCTTCCCCTCCCTGCGGCTCTTTACCAGACGATTCTGCTTTAAGATTCTCAGCTGATGGGAAATGGCCGACTGGTTCATGTTCAGCAGCTGGGCGATGTCGCACACGCACATCTCTGCCTCAAAGAGCACATACAGGATCTTAATTCTGGTAGAATCTCCAAAAACCTTAAAAATCTCCGCCAAATCATAGAGCTTATCTTCATCGGGCATCCGCTCGTTCACCGCTTTCACCACATCCTCGTGGACCTGGTAAAAATCACAGCGCTCCACATCTGTTAATGCCATCTCATCCCCTCTTTCTTTATTTTAATATTTTATCATATGAACAATCGTTCATTTGTTTATGACTCTATTATATGCTTTATGGAGGGAATGTCAATAGGGGATAATAAGAAATTTTTTCATCTTTCACATTTCAATGTCTCAGGACTTTTTACTATTACAAATTTGTTATACCGTGTACAAAATATATAAATTTGATTTTACCAAAAGTCAATCTTATAATTAAAATATACAATCAAAGCAGGCGCCGCTTTGTTTAGGCATATCTATTCCGCATAATTTTATTGCGGAAAGTTTCCACGAACAGGAGGAACTTTTCTTGAAAATTGATATTGTGCCATTTGCAGAAACAGTCTGTCATAAAAAGCTGGGCGTTCATCATGTGCTCGTCCGTCACGGAGGCGAAACGGCAGCTGCCTTTCATTTTCTGCCCACGGACCGCAGATGCGAAATTCATTCCGCTACCAAAAGTGTCGTAAGCCTTGCTGCTGGAATAGCCATTAACGAAGGACTCTTTACCCTGGATACCCATCCAGCCGATATCTTGTCCAAATATTTGCCGGGTTCCGTTGACCCGTCCTGGCATAAAGTCACTGTAAAGCATCTGCTGACCATGAGCAGCGGTCATGACCGAAAGCTGATGGACGGCTATTCCCTGATTCCCGGGGTTATCAACCGGGATGATCTGGAAAACAAAGACTGGGTCAACTATACATTCTCTCAGGCCCTGGATTTGGATCCAGGAATGAAATTTGTTTACAACAATTCCTGTCCTCATCTGATTTCCAGAATGATCACCGAGCTTACAGGAGAAAATCTCATCGACTGGCTGCGGCCCCGGCTTTTCGACCCGTTGGCAATCCACAATCCTCAGTGGGGAACGGATCCTTTGGGCTATACCTGCGGTCCCGGCGGTCTTCAGTTAAGTTCCGAAGAATTTTCCCGCATCGTACAGCTCTATCTCCAGCAGGGCCAATGGGAGGGAAAGCAACTGGTCTCCAAAGAATATATGTCTCAGGCTGTCAGCCGCCAGATTGAAAACGCCGTGCCTGAAAAAGCCGGAACCGATGATTCCACTGCCGGCTATGGCTATTTTATCTGGAGATGTTTCCGCGACAATGCCTACTATCTCTTTGGCTGGGCAGGCCAGCTGGGCATCGTCCTGCCGGATTATGATGCCGCTGTCACTTTAACCTCTTACGAATTTCAAACTCAATCTCTAATGGATGCCGTCTGGGATACAATCGTGCCTCAGTTGCGTTAAGAACTGCTGCTATATCCACAGTTTAATTAATCATAAACCTAAAGGGGGAAATAAAATGTCGACACAAATGATTATCTGTCTGGTTATCAGTGCCCTGACCGTTATTGGGTACCTATCCAATAAACTTCCCATGGGCGTAGTGGCTATGCTATCTCTGATTTTCTTCTATCTGACCGGCTGCATCACCTCAGATGACGCCATGACCTATTTTGGCAACCCGAATCTATGGCTCTGCGTCTGCATGTTCGTGGTTTCCGCTGGCTTCACCCGAACTCAGTTTGTAAAGAAACTGGCACGAAAAGTAAATGAGCTTGCCCGCGGTTCCATCCGCAAGGTGTTCTTCGGCTATATGATTATGGGTGTCATCCTCTGCCAGTTCATCGGCCAGGCCGTAGCAGAATTCTCCATCGTTGCTCCTCTCCTGGGTGCTTCCGTTGACGAACTGGGCGTCAAGCGCTCCAAGGTTATGTATCCTCTGGCTATTATGCTCCTGGCCACAATGGCCTGGCTTCCTCTGGGTGCGGGATACGCTTTTCCTATGCAGGTCAATTCCATGTTTGAAACCTTTGACATCACTGGCTACAATATGTCTGTATTCCATCCCTTCCTGCTGCGTCTTCCCGGCATCCTGATTGTATGCGTTTATATCATGACGGTCGGTCTGAAACTTGCCCCAGATGAACCCCCTGTGGCTATCACCGGCAGCACCGTAAGCAAACAGCAGAACGAAGAGCCTCCCCTTCCTCCTTTCCAGGAGAAATGCGGCTACATTATCTTCTTCGCAACTTGTGCCGTTCTGCTGGTTTCCGGCATGATCGGGCTTCAGCCCTGGCTGATTGCTCTGGCAGGAGCCGTTATGATGGTTCTCACCGGAGTTCTGAAGGGAAAACAGATCAACGATGCGCTCCCTGTGTCCTACTTCACCGTATTCGCAGGCGCTCTGGCTATGGGAGGCGCCCTGACCAATACCGGCGCAGCTGATTTAATCGGAAATTTAATCGCCGATCTGGCCACCTCCGTAAACAATACCTTCATGGTTTATCTAATCATTTTTATGGCCGCTTTTATCATCACCCAGTTTATGCTTAACAGCGCGGTTATGTGGTCCCTGATGCCGCTGGTACTGGCTACCACCAAGGTTATGGGGATCAATCCAATCGGTGCAGCTGTGTTGGTCAATATCTCCTCAACCACCGCTTACATGACTCCTATGTCCTGCCCCCTGATCCCTCTGACCATGGCTGCAGGCGGATATGATTTTAAGAGTGTATTTAGACAGGCTATCATTCCCAGTATTCTGATGATCGTCATCGGCGTAGGCTGGACCAGTATTTTGTATCCCATTTTCTAAACCGTTAGCGAAAAAGGAGGATTTTTCATTATGTATCAACCACGCAATCAGGAAAAGGTATTGCGTCTGATGGAAGGCGCATACGATCTTCATACTCATACTTCACCTGACTTTTTTCCCAGAGCGCTTGATGATTTTGAGCTGCTCCGGCAAGCCGATCGATATAAAATGGCTGGCGTTATGCTGAAAAACCACCTGGATCCAACACCTGCCCGGGCCATCCTGGTCAATTCCCAGGGTTTTAAAGCCAAAGCATATGGATCTGCCGTTATGAATCTGACCATTGGAGGCATTAATCCCATCGCCGTTCAGAGATATCTGGAAATGGGTGCTAAGATTATATGGATGCCAACCATTCACTCCCGCAATCAGATTGAATATTCTAAAATTGATGATAAGCTGCAGCATCCGGGCATCCGTCTCTTAGATGAAGAAGGAAATTTAAAGCCAGAGGTTCTGGAAGTTCTGGATTTGATTAGACAATACGGAGCCGCCGTGGCTACCGGTCATATCAGTATCGGAGAATCAATCGCTGTATGCACTGCAGCCAGGGAAAGAAAAATCAAAACAATCCTGACCCATCCCGACTGGGCCTGCACCATGGTTCCCATCGAAATCCAGAAGCTCCTTGTCTCCAAAGGAGTAATCGTGGAAAAGCTGTGGTTTGACGTAGGATTAAATCTGGTTACTGCCTCCTACATGGCTCAAACCATCAAGGAACTTGGACCGGAAAACTGCTTTTTAGCCACCGACCGCGGCCAGGCCGGGCTGGAATATCCGGCAGAGGGGCTTATGATGTTCATGGATGCCATGCTGGATGAGGGACTGACCTACGAGCAGGTCTATTATATGACTCATGATAATCCGTTCAAAATCGTGGGATAATGATTAGGCAACATTTTACTATTCCATAATACACCGCCCTGTCTCTGAATATCGAGAGACAGGCGGTGTATTCCCCGTATCAGGAGGACTTCTATGAATCAGAGAGACTGTGAACTTGTTCTTACCATCGCTCAGGAAGAGAGTATTTCCAGAGCTGCCGCCAAATTATATATGAGTCAGCCTGCTTTAAGCTTATTTTTAACCAGGCTGGAGTCCCAGCTGGAAACAAAACTGTTTGTTCGAAGTGCCAACGGTCTAAAAGCCACCTACGCCGGCGAATGCTACATCCGCACTGCCGAGAAAATCCTTAAACTGTGCAATGATTTCCAGACTGAACTCTGCAGCATCAATACTCTCCACAAAGGCAGGATTCAGGTCGGGGCCACTGTCCATCTGGGTTCCTATGTATTTCCACTGCTTCTCCCGCGATACAAGGAACGCTACCCAAACATTGAAGTACTGATTACAGAAAGCCGCTCCGCAGATCTGGAGCGGGCCTTATCCCACAATGAGCTGGATATCGCCCTGATGCATACGCCTTTTCGCAGCGTAGAAGCAGATTACGAGACCATCGCCCGGGATCCTTATGTGGTGGTCATTGCACAGAACAGCCCTCTTGCCGCCCATATATACGAAAAAGCCGGAGAGCCCTATATCGACCTCCGCCTTTTAGCAGATGAAAAATATATTTTAGCTTATCCCTCCCAGCGGGTACGCCAGGTTTCTGACAGGATTCTGTCCATGGCCGGCATCACACCGGATATTACCTTTATGACCAGCAGTGTGGAAACTGCCATGCGGGTTGCCAGCGTAGGTATCGGCATCACTCTGATGCCGCAAAGCTATATCAGCCTTTTTACCTGTCCGGCAGAGCCCTTTTTCTGTCGTCTGGAAGACCAGTATGAGCCCTGGTGGACCTTCGTGGCTGCTTATCCCAAGGACTGCGAGCTCTCCGCCCCTGCACTGGAGATGGTCAAAATTCTGCAGGATATCTACCGCACAGGCCCGTAGGCTTCGGCCAGTCTGCTCCCTGATCCGGCAGCCTTTTCAGCACACCTTACTCCCATTGGCCACCAGCTTAAACTTCATCCCCAGGGCCTCTGCCGCCCTCCGGCACATCATCATCCGCTGGAGGAAAATTTCAAAATAATCCATCACCGTACACATAGAGTCGTCCAGCACCAGATCCATCTGGATCACTTTTTTCTCCCGGTTCACCCGCACTTTGGAGGAAAGGGCCGCGTAATTCACCCGGTCGTGGGCGTCAAAATTGGAAATGATGGGATTTCTCACCCGGTTGCGGCGCACATCGGTCTTATCTGCCAGGATCAGCGCCGCCGACACCACATCCACCGCCGTTCCCGTGGCCTCATCATGGTGGCCGATGGCCCCCGCGATCACCGCCGCATCCTTTAAATCCATGCCCATCTCCTTTAAAATCCCGTAGGCCAGGATCCCTCCGCTGTGGGCGTGGTCGTTGCGGTTGATGCTGTTTCCGATGTCGTGCATATACCCGGCAATCCGGGCCAGCTCGATGGTATGCTTTCCATACCCTAAATCCTCCAAAAGCCCGGCGGCGGTTTCCGCCACCTTGGCTGCGTGCTTCCTGGAATGCTCCGTATACCCAAGAACTCCCAGGATTTCATTTCCCCTCTCGATCAGGAGATTGACCTCCTCGCTGCTCCTGATCATCTTGTAGGTTACATCTTTTTTCTCTTTCTTCTTAACTTCCAACACTATTTCTCTTTTCCTGTTCTTTCTCTGATTTTTGTCCCCAAAGCTTTTACAGCCGTCTGCCTCCATCCATGGCCAGAGCCGACCGCTCGCACTCTTTGCTGGTCATGGTGATCTGCCAGCACAGGGGGCTTCCCTTCATGTGCTCCGAGGCGTAGCTTAAACCATTGGTCCTCTCATCCAGGAAGGGCCGGTCAATCTGCCCCGGATCTCCCAGAAGAATGATCTTCGTCCCTTCCCCTGCCCTGGTGATGATTCCCTTCACCTGATTGGGGGTCATGTTCTGAGCCTCGTCAATGATCAGATAGGTCTTGACAATGGAGCGTCCCCGGATAAAGTTCAATGCCTCTGCCTGGATCAGGCCCCGGCCGAAAATCTCATCGATCTTGCCCTTCAGCTCCCGCTCATCCTCATACCGGCTCTCCTCGCTGGAATCCACCAGCTGTTCCAGGTTATCGATGACCGGCCGCATCAAGGGCGAAATTTTCTCCTGCTCATCGCCGGGCAGAAAGCCGATATCCGCATCAAACTGGGCGTTGGGGCGGCTGACAAGGATCCGGCGGTATTCACCGGACGGATCGTTCAGCACCTTCTCAAGGCCCACGGCCAGAGCGTAAAAAGTCTTGGCCGTACCCGCCGCCCCCTTTACGATTACCAGAGGCGCCTTGGAAGCCGGCTGCATCAGGGCCTCCTGAAGGAAATACTGGCCCGCATTTCTGGGGCTGACGCCGTAGGGTTTTGCCTTCTTGTAAGCCAGGGGCACTACCTTTCCCCCTTCCATGCGGCCCAGCATGGTCTTTTTGGCCGATTGGTCTCCCTTTAATACTACAAACTGATTTTCCTCCAGACAGACCGGCAAAGGCTCCCCGGTCTCGTTTACCTGGTAGAGCAAGTCTGCCCCGATCCCCTTCTTTTTAAACTCCTTTAAATGCTCCTCCGGGACAAAGGCTTCCTCCCGGCCCGTATACTGCTCCTCTCTGCCGGACACCTGCTCCGCAGCGAAATCCTCCGCCCGGATTCCGAGCATCTGGGCCTTAATCCGCAGCAGGATATCCTTGGTGACCAGGATTACCGGCTCCCGGCTCTCTTTAGGACTGCCTTCCGGACCGGATTCCCCGGCACTCTGCTCCGGGATTTTCTCTATAGCGCTCCCCTTCAGGCCCAGGCACACCTTCAGGATCCGGTTGTCCATCTTCTCCTCCGGAAGGTCCGGAGGCAGCTTTACATCCACGAAGTTCTTCTCCACCCTCAGGCAGCCGCCATTTTTCAGGGGCACTCCCTTTAACAGGTCCCCCTTCTGTCTTAAATTCTCCAGAATCCGAATCGCATTCCTCGCGTTCGCTCCCCGTTCCCCCTCCGCCTTCTTCAGGTGGTCCAGCTCTTCCAGGACCACCACCGGAAGCACCACCAGGTGCTCTTCAAAACAGTACACCGCATAGGGGGCCTGGATCAGTACATTGGTATCAACTACATAGGTCTTCATGGGCAGGGCTCCTTTTCAACGTTGTTGAGTTCAAAAATCGTTTGACCTCTGTTGCTATAAGCATACGTCAGAATCCCAGGAGCAAACACCAGCCTGCCGTAAAATCCCTGTAAAATCCGTGTGGAGCCCGCCCTCTACAGCCCCTCCTCCGACTTTTTCTTCTTTTTCCACTGCATAGGAGACAGTCCGAAAATATTTTTAAATGCCCTGGAAAAATGGAGCTGATTCTGATAGCCGCAGCGCTTTCCAATCTCATTGACCGTCAGATCCGATACCTTTAACAGCTCCGCCGCCCGGTTCATCCGATAGTACATCAGAAAATTCTGCAGTGTTTTTCCTGTGCTCTCTTTAAAAAGGCGGTTCAGGTAATTCCGGTTGATGTTGCAGAATTCCGCAATATCCTCCACGGTAATGGCCCTGGCGTAATTATTCTCAATAAAAGATATCGTCTCCTTAATATAGGTATCCCGCATCCGCCCTGCCTGAGCCTCCGTCTTTCGATTGACCGAACAGCGAATCAGCCCATCCAGAAACAGGTACATATGTCCGATCTGATTGATGGAAGAGCCAAACGGATTATCTACAATCGTCATCAGCTCTTCCTTTAAGAGGATTCCATCCTCCCTCTTTTTCAGGTGATACACCGGCCTGTCCCATCCGAGTCCGGCCATCTCCATATATTCCAAAGCTTTCACCCCGTCAAACTCCACCCAGGCGTATTCCCAGGGATTCTTTTCATCCGCGTAATAGGTATTGACCTGTCCGGGACAGATCAAAAAGCCCTGTCCTCCCTCCAGCTTGTGCAGATGGGTCACCCCTGTGGAATCGGTGGAGCTTAAAAATCCCCTGCCGCTGAAAATAAAGTGAAATAAATAATGATTCCGCTTGGCCGGACCATAGGAATGCAGGGGAACGCACTGCTCCCACCCATATTGAAACAGTGTCAGGTCAATGTTCTTATCATTCCGAAAAACGTTAAACTTGTAATTTTTCTCCATTTTCACTAATTTCCTTTTCTTTCCGTCTCCTGTTTATTGATATTTTTTTCACATTTCACAAATATCCTTTGTTTCCCATCAGCAGAAGGCAGATGAAATATACCAAAATGATAACACATTTTTACTCAAACGTACAGATTTAGCATTTTGATATATAGTTGTCTGTCTTATTTATATAAGTTTTTCACAAGGGTTGCTATAATCTTTCCTAGAATTAGCTTATATTTATATATAAAATACACAAAGGGAGGGGTTAACTTGTGAATAAGCTAAAAAAATTGATACTGTTGTCTTCTTTCATTTTGGTATCTTCCGCCATCTCCGGCTGCTCCAAAAGCGCCTCTGCTGACGGAAAAACCCATCTGACCTTTCAGATTTGGGATGTGGCCCAGAGGGACGGCATGCAGGCCATCTGCGATGCCTACACCCAGAAGAATCCCAACGTGGAAATCGAGGTCCAGGTAACCAGCTGGAGCGAGTATTGGACCAAGCTGGAGGCCGCTGCCATTTCCAATCAGATGCCGGACATTTTCTGGATGCACACCAACGAGATCCTGAAGTACGCAGACTACGGAAAGATCGCGGATCTGACCGATCTGTACGATGACACGGACCCGGAATTCTTCCAGAAGCACTATTCAGAGGTGTCTCTCTCCAATATTCAGGGCAGCGACGGCCGTTACTATGGTGTGCCCAAGGACAAAGATACGGTGGGGCTGGTCTATAATAAAGAAATGTTTGATGCCGCCGGCGTGCCCTATCCCGATGAAAACTGGACCTGGGACGATCTGTGCGATGCTTCCCAAAAGATCTACGATGCCACCGGCAAATACGGCTACATGGCCTACGGAGATGACCAGCTTGGCTACTGGAACTTCGTTTATCAGAAGGGCGGCTACATTCTGGCAGATGACAACGTAACCGGAGGCTTCGACAATCCCGCCACCCGGGATGCCATGCGCTTCTACATTGACCTTCAGAAAAATGACTGGTGTCCCGACCAGAACTATTTTGCTGAGACCTCACCTGGCACCGCCTTCTTCTCCGGTCAGGGTGCCATGTTCCTGGAAGGGAACTGGAACATTCTCTCCGAGATGACCAATTATCCCAACATGGAAGGCAAATGGGATGTAGCGGTTCTCCCCAAGTGCCCGGACCCCGTTCAGGGAGACGGCAGAGCCACCATCTCCAACGGCCTCTGCTACGCCACCTCCCCTACGGGAAAAAATCTGGAAATCGTCAAGGATGTGCTGCGCTTCTTCGGATCTGAGGAGGGCCAGAGGATCCAGGGAGAGTCCGGCGCGGCTATCCCCGCCTACACAGGCCTTGAAGATACCTGGATACACGTATTCGACCAGTTTGACTACCGGCTGAATGTAGAGTGTTTTGTAGATATGTTCGACTACAGCGTACAGTCCGTCAACAACAAGTACCGCCCCCAGTGGAAACCGGCTGTGACGGAAGCTCTTTTGAAAATTTATTCCGGCGAATATACCTTTGAGCAGGGTATGGATGCCATGCAGGAGGCAGTCAACAGCGCTGCCCAGGACGATTAAGGAGGTAACATATGGGAAAGCAGTCAAAAACACACCGGAATTCCCACTCGGAGAGAATGTGGGGCTACCTTATGGTGGCTCCCACCATCATCGGACTTCTGGTCTTAAATATCTATCCGTTTTTGGACACCATCAAACTGAGCTTCTCCAAGACTCTGCCCTTTGGCCTGTACCAGCTGCGGGGTCCTGAGAACTATATTGAGATGTTCTCCAGCCCGGAGTTCTGGCGGGCCAACTTAAATACCCTTTATTTCTGTGTTCTGACGGTCCCTCTGGGGATCTTCCTCGCCCTGATCGTGGCAGTTATGCTGAACGCCAAGATCAAAGGACAGAGCGCGTTCCGGGCCATCTTCTTCTTGCCTATGGTCGTGGCGCCCGCCGCTGTAGCCATGGTCTGGAAATGGATGTTCAACACGGAATACGGAATCATCAACACGGTGATCGGCACAAAGATCAGCTGGATCACCGACCCCAACATCATCATGGTCACCTGCGCCATTGTGGCCATCTGGTCTTCCATCGGCTACGATGCGGTACTGCTTCTGTCCGGGCTTCAGAACATTTCCAAGTCCTACTATGAAGCCGCCAGCCTGGACGGAGCCGGAAAGGTGCGCCAGTTTTTAACCATCACCTTCCCCATGATTTCCCCCACCCTCTTCGTGGTCCTGATCATGCGTCTGATGTCCTCCTTAAAGGTCTATGACTTAATCTACATGCTGGTGGAGGAGTCCAACCCGGCTCTGCCGAAGGCTCAGTCCCTCATGTACCTGTTCTACCGCGAATCCTTTGTCACCGGAAACCGCGGCCTGGGCTCCTCCGTGGTCATCTGGACGGTAGCTCTCATCGGTCTGATCACCGCCATCCAGTTCTGGGGACAGAAAAAATGGGTCAACTACGAAGTGTAAAGGAGGAAACGCAAATGAATTCGTCATTAGAAAAAGCCCGCAAGCTGCGGACCGGCGGAATCTACGCCTTTTTCATCATTGGTTCCATCGTCATGATTTTTCCCTTTGTGTGGATGTTTCTCACCAGCTTCAAAACGGTGGAGGAGAGCATGATGATCCCTCCTACCATCCTGCCGGAGAGCTGGCGGATGGACAGCTTCAAAAAAGCTCTGGATTCCCTGCCCTTTTTGGCCCTTTACAAAAATACGTTTCTGCTGATATTCTGGAGAGTGGTGTGCGCGGTAGCCTTTTCCTCCATGGCAGGCTACGCCTTCGCCAAACTGAGATTTCCGGGAAAAAACATCCTCTTTTCCATCGTTTTGATCCAGATGATGCTGCCCTCCCAGATTTTCATTACACCCCAGTATCAGATGCTGGCCCGCTTCGGACTGACCAATACCGTATTTGCCCTGGTATTTCCGGGCCTGGTCAGTGCCTTTGGAACCTTTTTCCTTCGTCAGGCCTACCTGGCCATTCCTGACGAAATAGCGGAAGCTGCCTATCTGGACGGCTGCAACCAGTGGCAGACCTTTACCATGATCATGGCCCCCTTGACCAAGGCCTCCATGGCAGCCCTGGCCGTCTTTACCGCCGTTTTCGCATACGGAGACCTGATGTGGCCTCTGATCGTCAACACAGATTTGAACATGATGACACTTTCCTCCGGACTGGCCACTTTAAGAGGACAGTTCAGCACGGACTTCCCCACACTGATGGCCGGCTCCCTGCTCGCCATGATTCCCATGGTGATCCTGTATCTGATTTTCCAGAAACAGTTCATCGAGGGTGTTGCCATGACCGGAGGCAAATAACGGAAAACTTTTACGAAATAAATCAGGAGGAACCTACATGTCCATCACTTACAATGAATCCACCAAAACCTTTCTTCTGAATACGAAAAACAGCTCCTATGCTATGAAGATCGCCCCGTACGGCTATCTTCTCCACCTGTATTACGGACGGCTGATCCCCGATTCGGACCTGGACTACTTGATCCAATTTCAGGACCGGGGATTTTCCCCCAATCCCTTCGAGGCCGGAAACGACCGCTGCTTTTCCCTGGATTTTCTCCCCCAGGAGTTTTCCACCAGCGAGAGCGGCGATTATCGCTCCGGCAGCATCGAAGTGGAGAACGAGGACGGCAGCCGCATCTTCTGCGGGAAGGTATCTCACTTTGACATTGAACCCAAAAAACACCTGCTGAAGGGGATGCCCTCCCTGCGGGCCGGGGACCAGGATACGGTTCAGACCCTGACCATTCATCTTCAGGACGAGATTTCCGGACTCCAGGCCGATTTGATCTATGGAGTCTTTGAAGAAAAGGATATCATTACCAGGAGCGTGCTCCTTGTCAACAACGGCTCCGGGCCGGTGCGGATCAACCGTTTCATGTCCGCCACTTTGGACTATATGGATTCTGACTATGACCTGATTTACTTTGCCGGACGGCATACCATGGAGCGGGAAGCGGTCCGGATTCCCGTTGAGCGTGGTCTCCACGCCATCGGGAGCTCCAGAGGTTCCTCCTCCCACCAGTATAATCCCAGCCTCATTCTCTGCGAGAAAAATGCCGGTGAGGAGCACGGCTGCTGCTACGGCTTCTCCCTGATTTACAGCGGCAATTTCCTCATGGAAGCGGAAAAAGACCAGTACAGCCAGCTGAGGATCAACGCAGGGATCAACCCCAGGGGATTTTCCTGGCTTTTAAACCCGGGTGATTCCCTGGAATCGCCTGAGCTGGTCTTAGCCTTCACCGCTCAGGGCCTGACTGCTTTAAGCCATCTTTATCATGACATATTCCGGGACAATTTGTGCCGCTCCCCCTATGTGAAGAAGCCCCGCCCGGTTGTCATCAACAGCTGGGAGGCAGCCTACTTTGATTTTGACGAGAAAAAGCTTCTGGATATTGCCCAAAGTTCCCTGCAGATGGGCGTAGACCTGTTCGTCCTGGATGACGGCTGGTTCGGAAAGCGGGACAATGACTGCTGCAGCCTGGGGGACTGGACTGTGAACTACGCCAAGCTGAAGGACGGCCTGAAGGGGCTTTCCCAGAGGATTCACCAGATGGGTCTTTCCTTTGGCCTCTGGATCGAACCGGAGATGGTTTCCGAGGACAGTGACCTCTACCGTTCCCATCCGGACTGGTGCCTTCGCGTTCCCGGCCGGCCGGCAGTGCGCGGGCGCTATCAGCTGGTCCTGGACCTTTCCCGCTCCGATGTATGCGACTATCTGATCGCGGCCATCAACCGCCTGCTTTCCGAGGCCCGGATCGAATACATTAAATGGGATATGAACCGCAGTCTCAGCGAAGCCTGGTCTTCTCTTTTAGACCGCAGCCGCCAGGGTGAGGTCTACCACCGGTATGTGCTTGGACTTTACCACATCATGGACCAGGTCATCCTGACCCACCCGGATATTATCTTCTGCGGCTGCAGCGGCGGAGGCGGAAGATATGACCCGGCAATGTACTACTATCATCCTCAGATCTGGTGCAGCGACAACACGGATGCCATCAGCCGGCTGAAAATCCAGTATGGGACCTCCTTTTTCTATCCCATGAGCGCTCTGGAATCCCATGTATCCATCTGCCCCAACCACCAGACCGGGCGCACCGTATCTTTGAAGACCAGGGGGATTACTGCTATGGACGGCATTCTGGGCTATGAGCTGGACTCCACCCGCCTGAGCAGCGAGGAACGGGAGCAGTGCCGCAGACAGGTGGAGACCTACAAGCATTTTGAAGAACTGGTTTTGAACGGAGATTACTATCGTCTCTCCAGCCCCTATGCCAACCCCTATTTCACGGCCTGGCAGTTCGTTTCCAGGGATAAGAAGAGGTCTGTCGTCAGCGTTGTTCTCACTGACAAGGAGAGCAACGATGCCCAGCGCTTTGTAAAGCTTAAGGGACTTTCCCGGCAGGGGCGCTACCGCATCGAGGGACAGGAGCGGATCTTGTCCGGCGCGCTTCTCATGAATGCCGGCATTCCCATTCCCTCCGGTCTGAAGGAGTATGAAGGAATCCAGTTCGAGCTTACCATGGCGGAGGAACGGTAGTGTGAAAGAAAGCAGAGGGCGGCCGAAAAATGGCGCACTGAAACAAGCTATC
>ERZ1643246.684-NODE-684-length-41787-cov-7.865139_pt1 | contig 41787 bp, 31 predicted proteins | sample MGYA00579265_ERZ1643246 | MGnify/ENA primary metagenome ERZ1643246 (study PRJEB29033, sample SAMEA4952261) | chicken gut metagenome | biome: Broiler Chicken; feature: Gastrointestinal Tract; material: Caecum | place: Ireland | collected 2018 | study: Broiler... | reverse complement strand
CTCAAGGTTCCGCTGCCGGGGAGGGCCTAGGGGTCACACATTGTGCAGAAGCCTCCGAAAAGTGCTTAGAAAATCCGGTGCGGGTGCGGGCTCAATCGAATTTGGCGTCTGCGAGCTCCGGGAGGGTTAAGCATCTGGCATCGAAATCCGTGCGAGCGCCGGCGGGGCTAAGCGGCGGATGGCGCCCAAGCATGCGCGCGCCGGAATGGCTAAGCATGCCTCCCTGAAACCGCGCGGGTGGGGGGCGATGCTTAACCTTCCTAGCTCCCGTGCTGATTGTGGGGCGGGATGCTTAGCGTTGCTCGGACTCTTGCGGATTTTTGGGTTCAATGCTTAGTCGTGCTAGCGCTCGTGCGGGTTGGGAGGCGGAAATCGCGCATGAGGGCTAGGGATATTAAGCAAACTGGGGCCCAATCCGAATGAGGGCTAGGGCGGTTAAGCACGTCGTGGCAGTAACACGCACATGCGCCGACTTATCGCACCTGGTCCCACCGCCCGTCGTATGTCAGAGCCAGGCGGAGCACCCCATCGGGCGAAGAGCGCGCCGTCCCTCTCCCCAGATCCCTTTGCAAGAAAGCCGGGGCGCCCCACCCGTTGGGGATGCCCCGGCACATAACGACCGCATGCCTCGGCGAGAGGCCCGCCTGCCTCCTATGCCTCCGTGGGAACCGCGAGCGGGGCAGCCGCCCTCAGGCGCGCGAGGGTCGTCTGCTTGCCCAGGAGCTGGAGCGACTCGCCCAGGGGAGGCGAGACCTGGTTGCCGCACTCCGCCACGCGCACGGCGCCGTAGAATTTGCGCTTGTTGATGCCAAGTCCCTCAGGGAGAGGGTCGAGCGCGGCGTTGATCGAGTCGGCATCCCACTGGTCCTCGCCCAGGGCGGAGAGCGCGTCGGTCGCGGCGTCGAGAGCACCCGCCGCGTAGTCCTTGGCGAGGTTCTTCTTCACGGATTTATCGTCGAAGGTCACGGAATCGCCCTCATACAGGAAGCGGGCCTTGTCCACGACCTCGCGCGCAAAGGTGACGCGTGGCTTGAGGATGGAGCTCAGGAGGTCGAACCACTGGGGCCTGCGCTCGTAGGCGGCGTCGGCGGGACCCTCCTCGAGGCCGGCGGAGACAAGCTCGGGAACGAGCATGGTCCGGGAGAAGTCTGCGTCGGTCATCGCCTTGACGTACTCGCCCTGGATCCAGTCGAGCTTCTTGAAGTCGAAGGTCGCGGGGTTCTTGCTCACGTGGTCGAGCGAGAAGCGGCTCGCCAGGACGTCGCGCGGGATGATCGTGGTGTCGCCGTCGAGCGCCCAGCCCAGGAGTGCGAGGTAATTGACGAAGGCGTCCGGGAGGTAGCCCTGGTCGCGGTACTCCTCCACGCTCGTGGCGCCGTGACGCTTGCTCAGCTTCTTGCCGTCGGGCCCAAGAATCATCGAGATGTGGGCGAAGGTGGGCACGGGCGCTCCCATGGCCTCGTACACCATGATCTGGCGCGGGGTGTTGGAGAGGTGATCGTCTCCGCGGATCACGTGCGTGATGCCCATCAGGGCGTCGTCCACCACGGTCGCAAAGTTGTAGGTGGGGGTGCCGTCGGAGCGGAAGATGATGAAGTCGTCCAGCTCCTTGGCGTCAAAGGTCACGTCGCCATGAACCGCGTCGTGCACCACCACGTCGCCGCGGTCTAGGGGGACTTTGATGCGCAACGTGTAGGGTTCCCCGGCGGCGATGCGCGCCTTGGCCTCCTCGGGGTCGATGTCGCGGCACGTGCGCTGGTAGCCCTGGAAGGGGTCGTTGCGCTCCTGCGCCGCCTTCTTGTCTGCGGCGAGCTTCTCGGGCGTGCAGAAACAGGGGTAGGCACGGCCCTCGTCCCACAGGCGCTGGGCGACCTTCTTGTAAATGTCCATGCGGTCGGTCTGGCGGTACGGGCCAAAGGCACCGCCCACGTCGGGGCCCTCGTCCCAGTCGAGTCCAAGCCACCTCATCGCGCGGAGAATCACCTGAGTGTTCTCCTCGGTGGAACGGGTGGGGTCCGTGTCGTCGATGCGCAGGATGAACGTGCCGTGGTTGGCGCGCGCGAACGCCCAGTTGTAGATTGCGGTCCTCGCGCCGCCCACGTGGAGCTTGCCAGTGGGGGAGGGCGCGAAGCGAACGCGCACGGGTCTGCTGTCAGTCAAAGCCATGTCTCCTTGTCCCTCGGTGCGCCTTGCCCCGCACCGCTTGCAAACAACCAAAAGAGTATAGACTCCCTTGCCATCCAGAGCCCGCCTACATGAGCTTGGTGGACTCCAGCTTCTCCTCGATCCAGTGGTTCAGGCGCACGACCGGCTTCCTGAGGAGCAGTCCCAGCAGTAGGGCGGGAAGGAGGAAGCAGGCGAGCTTGGCCATCTCGATGGCGTAGTCGTTGCCATAGATGCCAAACATCGCCGCGCGCATGGCGTTCTCAGAGTGGACGAATGGCAGCCAGGGGTACACGGACTGGAAGGCGTTGGGGAGCATCTGCATGGGGAAGGTGCCGCCTGAGCCCGCCACCTGGATCACCATCAGCACGACCGCGATGGCCTTGCCCACGTCCCCAAACGAGTAGGTGAGGGCATAGATAATGTTGATGAACACGGTCGAGGCGAGCGTCCCCGTGAGCAGGAACAGGATGGGGTGCTCGCACTGGATCCCCAGGAAGAAGAGGTCGCCGAGAAGGGCCACGAGCGTCTGCATGAAGCCGATGGCCAGGAAGAACACCAGCCGGCCAAAGTAGGCGTGGCGCGGCTTGGCCCCCGTCTCCCGCATGGCGCGCTCGGAGGGCTCGCATCTCACGAGGGCAGCGAGGACGACCCCGCCCACCCAGAGGCAGAGCGTTGTGTAGAAGGGGGCCATGGCGGAGCCGTTGTTCTCGACCGGAAAGACCGCGGTGCGGTCGACTTGCACGGGAGACGAGATGAACGACGCGAGCGCGGAGGGGTCTGCGGAGAGGATCGCGCGCAGCGTGTCGAGGTCGCCCGACGCCAGGGCGGCAGAGATCCTCGCCCTGAGGTCGTCGAGCTTGTCGGCGCCCTCCCTGAGCTTGGCGGAGGCGGAGTCGAGCGAGTCCTGTGCCCCCTGGAGGCTCTTGTCGGCGTTGGTGGTCGCGGTGGAGAGGTTCGTCACGGCATCCTTGAGCTCGCCCGAGACCTGGTCGGCGGTCGAGGCGGCGTCGTCGATGGAGGAGGCGAGCGTGCCGAGCGATCCCTTGAGGTCGCCCTCGTAGCTGTCGCTCACCTTGGAGACCGCGGACTTGCCGTCCGCCGCCAGGGCCTTGAGCTTGGTGCGGGCCTCCTCGGCGTCGCCCTTGTACGTGGAGAGGTCGTCCCTCGTCTGCTGGATGGAGTCCGAGAGCGCCTGGAGCCTCTGGATGGCATCCTCCACGTCCGACTTGAGGCCGTCGATCTGCAGGATGTACTCGTCGGTGCGCTCGTATGCGACCGACCCTGCCTCCTGCCGGTCGTGCAGGGTCCTGATGATCTGGTCCTGGCTGTTGATCTGGTCGTCCAGCGCCTGGAGCTCTGCTCGCTTGCCGTCTACGACGTCCTTGACCTGCCCCAGGCGGCCCGAGAGGGCGTCGCTCTTGGAACCTGCGGTGTCGAAGGCGTCGTCGAGCGCTGACTCCACGTCGTCAAAGCTCGAGGAGGACTTCTGGAGCGCCGAGTTGACCGCGTCGGTGGCGCCGTTGATGCCGCTGTCGAGGTCGCGGACCCCGGAGGCGGTCTGCCTCAGCGTGCCGCCCGCGTCGAGGACGCTCTGCAGGGACTGGTCGGCGACCCCCGTCGCGCTCGACGAGATGGAGCGCATGGACCCCACGAGCGAGGAGTAGGTGTCGAGCGTCGAGGCGGCGTCGCGCATGGAGCCGGAGCTCCTCTCCGCCGCCTCGCCCAGCTTCGAGGCGAGCGCCTGGAACTCCGCGTCGTTGAGGTAGTCCCCAAACTGCGACAGCGTCGCAGCACCCACCTCGGTCACGGTTGCGGAGAAGGTCTCGTCGATCGTCTCCTTCACCGCGGTCGACGCCTTGCTGGTGACGATCGAGGCGATGGCGTTGCGCTTTGCGTTGTTGTAGTAGATGACCTCGGGCTTCTCGGAATCGTCCGTGAGGACGGTGAGCATCTTCCGGCTGAAGTCCTTGGGGATTACGATCGCGGCGTAGTACTTGCCGCTCTTGACTCCCTCGACGGCGTCCTCCTCGTCGGTGACGACATAGCCAACCTTCTCGCTCGCGCTGAGCTCGGTGACCGTTCGCTCGCCAATGTTGATCTGGACGGGGAGGAGGCTGCTCTTGTAGCCCTCGTCGCTGTTGGCGAGCGCCACCTTGAGGTTGGCGGTGTTCCCGTAGGGGTCCCAGCTGCCGGCGATGTTGAACCAGGCGTAGAACGAGGGGATGACGACCATGCCGATGCACACCACGAGGGCGATGACGTTGTGGGTGACGTGGTCAAAGTCGCGCTTTGCGATCCTGAGGAAGGGTCCCATGCTACTCACCGTCCCTCTCGTCGCGGTCGTCAGTCTGGGACGCGTTGGCCGGGCGTCCGCCATTGGCGTCACCCCCGTCGATTGGTCTGGGCATGGGAACAGTCTTCCCGTCGTCTTCCTCCGGGCCGGACCCGTTGGGACGTGTGACGCCATGGCTCCGGCGGAGTCGGTCCGCCCCATGCCACTCGCCGGCTGCACGCGCGCGTTTCCTGAGGGCGATCGTTCGCTTTAGGTGCGTGCGGCCCGCCCTCAGGTCCGCGAGGGTGCCCAGGGGGCCGGAGGGTGCGGCGCCGTCCTCGCTGCGGTAGTCCAGGACCATCTTCTCGATGGGGGCGAACGCGAAGAACTCGCCCCTCAGGGACTCGTCGAGCATGCCGTAGAGCTCCTCCCGCGACATGTCGGCGAGGGAGGTCTTCTCGACCACGCGGTAGTGGAAGTACTCCACCACGATCAGGAAGGTGCAGATGGCGACGAGGGAGACGATCCACAGCACCAGGAAGGTCATCTTGGCGTCGAGGAGGAACAGCATCAGCAGCAGGATGCCCGACACCACGAACAGCGAGAGGATGCCGCGCCTCACGAGCAGGGGGTACATGAGCTCGAAGCGTGCGGTCCTCTCCTGGAAGATGCGCTTGTAGTCCTTGGAGTCCATGAGGGCCTTAACAATGGTCGTGAGCTTGAAGTGTGCCTCGTCCATGCCAACGCGCTCGCCGATCATGAGGTCGGTCTGCGTGAGCCGCTTGTCGAAGAGCGAGTTGATGTTGAGCAGGTGCCTGCGCGCCCCAAGTCCGATGAGCAGGGCGGGGATCACGAACACCAGGAGCCGGAGGATGTTGAGGGCGTAGTAGCCGTCGTAGAAGCCGCCTATGGTCTCCCTCATGGCGTCGATGCCGTAGGTGAAGGGCAGCCAGGGGTACAGGGCCTGGAAGAAGTCGGGCATCATCTGGATGGGGTAGGTGCCGCTGGAGCCGGGTATCTGCACGATGATGAGCACGACGGCGATGGCCTTGCCAATGTGCTTGAAGGCGATCGAGAGCGCGTACACTATGTTGACGTACACGAACGACTCCACCAGGCCCGCGATCACGAAGAGGGCGGGGGAGACGCACTGTATCCCCAGCGCCAGATCGCCCACGCAGCAGATGAGGGCCTGCACCTGGCCGAGCGCGTTGAGCAGGAGCCAGCGGCCCAGGTAGCCCTGCCATGGCTTGAAGTCGCCGACTCCCTCGTCGTCGACCTCGAGCTTGTAGATCGCCACCAGGACGAATCCGCCAACCCAGAGGGCCAGGTTGGTGTAGAAGGGCGTCACGCCCGAGCCGTAGTTGCTCACCGAGAACACGTCGCGCTCGGTGAGCGTGGCGGGAGACGACATGAAGTCGGAGACCTTATCGGTGCTCACGTCGCTCACGCTCTGGAGCTGCTGCCACGCGGCGGCGCCCCTGATTGCCCCGACGTCCGTGGCGAGGTCGCCCAGGGTGCCGTTTGCCTGGTCCACGACCGACTTGGTCTGCGCCAGGGCGCCGTCTGCCTTGTCGAGCGCCGCGTCGAGCTGCGCGAGCGTGCCGTCCGCCTGCGAGATCAGGGGGGAGAGGCCCGCCGTGGTCCCAGCGAGGGAGTATCCCACCTGGGAGAAGGAGTCGAGGGCGGAGGAGAGCTTGGGCATGGTCGAGCCGGAGAGCTCGCTCCCCACGTCGTTGAGGGACTGGATGGAGGTCGAGACGGACCCGTTGAGCCCCTGCGCCAGCGACGCCACATCCTGCGCGTCGCTCGCCGCGGCGTCAGACATCGCCTGGAGCTGGTCGAGGCGCTGCTCCAGGTCCTGGGAGATGCCGCCGAGGACGGTGATCTGCGTTCCGATGCTGGAGGTCGCCTGGTCGCGAAGCTGGATGCTCTCGGCATCGGTGAGCTGCAGGGTCAGGAGCGAGTCACGGACGTGGGTGAGCGTGGCGCTGTAGCCCCTGGTCTGGGCCAGGTAGCTCTTGAGGGAGGCGATGTCGCCGTCGAGCGTGCCCGAGGCCCCGCTCACGCGGCCGGAGAAGGTCCCCAGGTCGCTGCTGGCCTGCGAGGAGAGCGAGCCGAGGGTCGACGTCCCCGAGGTGAGCCCGGAGCTCAGCTGCGAATAGAGGTCGCTCGCCTTCTTCCTGACGCCCGAGAGCGAGTCGAGGGAGTCGGAGAGGCCCTGCCCCGCGCTCGCGCTCTTGGTCGAGAGGTCCGAGAGGGTCGTCCGGGTGGTGCCCACGATGCCGCGTGCGTCGGAGACGGAGCCCGAGGCGTCGGAGATCTCCTGCGAGAGCTGGGCGAGAAGCTCTTGGGCACCCTGGATGTCCGAGAGCGCCGATGCGGATGCGTCGCTGCCGTCCTGGAGGACGCCCGAGGCGGTGACCTTGAGCTTGTCCGTGACGACGTTTGCCACGGTCTTGAGGAAGGTGCTGTTGATCTGGCTCTCGAGTGTCGAGGCCCCCGTGTCGGTGACCTTGGGCGAGACGGCATTGACCTTCTCGTTGACGTAGTAGGCGATGTGCCCCTTGTCCACGTTGCCCTGGAGCACGTCCGAGAGGGACGAGGTGAAGTCGCTGGGAATCACGAAGGTGGCGTAGTACTTGCCCTCCCTCACACCCTCCATCCCTTCGGACTTGTCGACGAACGTCCAGTCCAGCTGAGTGTTCTTCTTGAGCTCCGCCACGATCATGTCGCCAGCGTTGACGGTGCCCATGCCCTCGACCTGGGCGCCCCGGTCCTCGTTGACCACCGCCACAGCCATGCCGCTGGTGTTCTTGTAGGGATCCCAGTTGGCCTCGATGTTGAACCAGGCGTATAGCGAGGGGATGATGCAGACGCCCAGCGTCACGATGATGGCGACGGGGTTTCTGAGGAGCCTCTTAAGGTCCCTTTTGAAAATGGAAAAGACTTTGCGCACCTGTTCTCCTTTGGTGGTACAAGTCAGATTGTTTCCGCAGATAAACGGGAGCCAATTTTACCTGATTCAAAAAAGTACGATTCGATTTGAAAAAAGCTCACATTCTTGAACTAGTATGTGCCATGTTCCGCAAATTGCGCACGAGGCAGACAATTTGCCTCGTGCGGTTTCCCGGGGAGTCGTCCGTGCCGATCATCAACGAGAGCACCGCAACCGAAGTCGCGAACGCCGCGCGCGCCATGCGCAACGTGGCGAAGGACGTTGCCGTCGAGCAGGTCAAGAAGCGCAAGACCCGCCTGAGGTCCTCGTCCAAGACGCGCAAGAGCGTTGCCACCAGGGAGAGGATCATGACCGCGACGAGCGAGCTCATGGTCGAGCGCGGCAACACCGACTTCCAGATGAGCGAGGTCTCGGCTCGCTGCCACATGTCGAAGGGCGCCCTCTATTACTACTTCGCCGACAAGGACGAGCTGATTCAGGCGATCTTCGCCTCGTCGAGCGAGGACCTGGTCGCTGCGATCGAGCGCGCGGTGTCAGAGGCGCCAACCGCCCGCGAGGCGCTGGCAAATGTGGGCACGGAGCTGGTCAGGCGCCTGGGCGGCGGGAGTCCCCTCTCACTCGCCCTCGCCAGGGAGGTGGGCGTGAGCAAGGGCTCGGTCCTGCCCGTGGTGAGCGACAACTTCGCGCGGACCATCCGAATCATCGCCGCCCAGCTCGAGCGCGCGAAGACCGAGGGCGTGGTGCGCCCGGACGTCGACAGCCAGCTTGCCGCCATGTTCATGGCGGGCGGCTTCATGGTCTCGTCCCTCGCGGCGGTGCCCTCGCAGGACGCACGCACGGACTGCGGTGCCTTCGCCCATGCCCTGATGGACCTTTCCATTAGGGGCGTTGGGGTGGGGGAGACTTGCCCTGCCGCCTCCGAGGGCTAGCCTTCGTCGCGCAGGTCAAAAGAAAAGCATGTGCGTAGCGGCTCGTTCTCCAATCCTTACGGTCCGCATTCAAAATCGTTGTTTACACGCGGGGGACAATGGAATAGGGTATTCCTTGCTCGTCAAGAGGCGTCCCAGTGACGCAAAGGGTGGAGGGACCGAGCCCGGTGAAGCCCCGGCAACCAGCAGCGATGCATGGTGCCAATTCTCGGCAGGCCGCAAGGCTTGGAAGACGGGGGAGCTAGAGTGCAGTCACGAAGGTCCCCTTAGGCAGGGGGCTTTTTTTATCCCCCGGTAACGTGGCGCTCAGCGCCGGGAAGGTACGTGCAACATGGCACACAAGAACTACCTCTTCACCTCCGAGTCGGTGACGGAGGGGCATCCCGACAAGATGTGCGACCAGATCTCCGATGCGATCCTCGACGCCATCCTCTCCAAGGAGGCGGCGCTCCAGAGGGAGGGCTACGTCGGCCCCGACGGCATGGCGGCCAACGTCGACAACGTCCGCACCGCAATCGAAACCTTCACCACCACGGGTACCGTCGTGGTCATGGGCGAGGTTCGCACCGAGGCGTACGTGGACGTGCAGCAGATCGTCCGCGACACGGTCGCAAAGATCGGCTACACCCGCGCAAAGTACGGCTTTGACGCCGAGACCTGCGGCGTCATGAACCTGATTCACGGTCAGTCGCCCGACATCGCCCAGGGCGTCGACGGCACCTTCGCGCGCGCCAACGACGAGGACGAGGTCGACAAGATCGGTGCCGGGGACCAGGGCATGATGTTTGGCTACGCCTCGGACGAGACGGACGTCCTCATGCCCATGCCCATCTACCTCGCGCAGCGCCTCGCCCTGAGGCTCGCTGAGGTCCGCAAGCTCGGAACCCTGGCCTACCTGCGCCCGGACGGCAAGACCCAGGTAACCGTCCGCTACGAGGACGACAGGCCGGTTGAGGTCACCGCCATCGTCGTCTCGACCCAGCACGCCGAGGACGTGGAGCTCTCCAAGATCCGCGAGGATGTCATCAACCAGGTTATCCGTCCCGTCCTCGATGAGGTGGGCATCAAGTGGGACGACGCTACCATCTACGTCAACCCCACCGGTCGCTTCGTTGTGGGCGGCCCCATGGGTGACACCGGACTCACCGGCCGCAAGATCATCGTCGACACCTACGGTGGCATGGGCCGCCACGGCGGCGGCGCGTTCTCGGGCAAGGACCCCACCAAGGTCGACCGCTCTGCCGCGTATGCCGCGCGCTGGGTCGCCAAGAACGTGGTCGCGGCTGGCCTGGCCCACAAGTGCGAGGTCGAGCTCGCCTACGCCATCGGCGTCACCAAGCCCCTGTCCGTCATGATCGACACCTTTGACACCTCCACGGTGGACGAGGAGGTCATCACCAAGGCGGTCGAGAGAGTCTTCGACCTCCGCCCCGGCGCCATAATCCGTGACCTCAGGCTCCGTCGCCCCATCTACGAGAAGACGGCAGCCTACGGCCACTTCGGCCGCAAGGACCCGGAGTTCACGTGGGAGCGCACCGACCGCGTCGACGAGCTGAAGGCCGCCGTCGCGGAGCTATCCCGCTAGCGTGACCATGGAGTGCGTGCGTTGCCCCCTCGCCGTGGCTGACGTATAATCGCTACTCCATTCGGGGCGTGGCGCAGCTTGGTAGCGCATCTGCTTTGGGAGCAGAGGGTCGCTGGTTCGAATCCAGTCGCCCCGACCAGAGGAATCGAGGCCACCCATGCCAAGTGGGTGGCCTTTTTATATGCTTGGGCAGCCAGTAGTCACCTGACGTCCCAAGCGGGCCCGACAGAAGCGCGCAAGGCTTCCGACCAGGTGACGTCCAACCGAGAGCGGGACGGCGTGCGTTCTCCCCCTTTGGGTCCAGAATGAATGGAGCGCTGCCATTGGTCGCGCATGAGGCCCTCGGACAGGTGAAGAATGTGTGTATCCTCGCTGGGGTCGCGTGGGCGCCCGCCCATCCTAGGTACGCTTACAAAGCTTCGTGACGGGAGCGACTCTCCGTCGCGTCAGCCGCCGACGGCGTCGGCGCACATACTGCGGGCGTAGTCCAATGGTAGGGCCTCAGCCTTCCAAGCTGAAGACGCGGGTTCGATTCCCGTCACCCGCTCCAGGTATGCAGGGGAGAGATGCGCGCACATCTCTCCTTTTTTATCTTGTCGTATTCATCTTGGGACGGCCCTTGCTGCGGGGCGCCAGGGGATCCTGAGCCTGAGCAGGTTGTGGCTCCGTTGCATGCGAGCGTCTGGGCAGGTGCCTGTCTGGCACTGGGTCTTGTCGTGGGCGCCCCGCCCCTGGGGAGCGGTAGCGCTTGGGTTTTGTCTCTGGGTGCTTAGGCTCCCTAGCCCTCTTGGGGTTTGGGGCCTCGCGTGCTTAGCGGCGCTAGGCCTCATGGGGGTTCGCGGCGAAAAACCCGCACGAGGGCTAGCGGTGCTAAGCATCACAACCCGGAATCGACACGAGGCTTAGCGCGGCTAAGCAGGCGGGTCCCTAGGGTACTTTGGGATAGCTGAATACAAGACTTCGGCGTACGGCAATAATGGAATGGCAAGCGGTACCTATCAAAATTTGTGTATTTCGGTATGAGAAACAAACCAAAGTCGTTGGACTTTCTGGCGTATTAATTTGTTGGCAATATTCCATGGCGCGGCGCGTGTTCGGACCGATCGGCGGGAAGGCGTCGCATGCGAGAGGAGCATCCATGAACTATTCCGAGCGTGTGATTGCGGAGCTGGAGGCGCGCTACGCCGACCAGCCGGAGTTCATCCAGGCGGCAAGCGAGGTTCTCTCTACGCTGCAGCCCGCCCTGGACGCCCACCCCGAGTATGAGGCGGCTGGCCTCCTCGAGCGACTGGTTGAGCCCGAGCGCGTCGTGATGTTCCGCGTCCCTTGGGTTGACGACCAGGGCAAGGTGCAGGTCAACCGCGGCTATCGCATCGAGTTCAACTCCGCCATCGGGCCCTACAAGGGTGGCCTGCGCCTGCACCCCAGCGTCAATCTTTCGATCCTCAAGTTCCTGGGCTTCGAGCAGGTCTTCAAGAACTCCCTCACCACGCTTCCCATGGGTGGCGGCAAGGGTGGCTCCGACTTTGACCCCAAAGGCAAGTCCGACATGGAAGTCATGCGCTTCTGCCAGTCCTTCATGACCGAGCTGTATCGCCACGTCGGTCCTGACACCGACGTCCCCGCTGGTGACATTGGGACGGGAGCTCGCGAGATCGGCTACCTCTTTGGCCAGTACAAGCGGATCACCAACACCTGGTCGTCGGTTCTCACCGGCAAGGGGCTCTCGTACGGCGGCTCGCTCGCCCGCACCGAGGCAACGGGCTACGGCGCCGTGTACTTCCTCCTCAACATGCTCGCCGACAGGGGAGAGGACATCAAGGGCCAGGTCGTGGCCGTCTCGGGCGCCGGTAACGTCGCGCAGTACGCCGTTCAGAAGGCCGAGCAGCTGGGCGCCAAGGTCATCACCGTGTCTGACTCCTCGGGCTACGTGTACGATCCCGACGGTATCGACTTTGACACGCTCGTCCAGGTCAAGCAGGTCGAGCGTGGCCGCGTGAGTGACTACGCCGAGCGCCGCCCCGGCTCCACCTACCATGAGGGTGAGCGCCCCTGGGGCGAGAGGTGCGACATTGCGATGCCCTGCGCCACCCAGAACGAGCTTCACCTCTCCGACGCCAAGGCACTTGCCTCGAACGGCTGCCGCTACGTCGTCGAGGGCGCCAACATGCCCACCACGCTGGAGGCGACCAAGTACCTCAAGGACAACGACGTGTTCTTTGCCCCCGGGAAGGCCGCCAACGCAGGTGGAGTCGCTACCTCCGGCCTGGAGATGAGCCAGAACCATGAGCACCTCTCGTGGACCTTCGAGGAGGTCGACGATAAGCTCCACTCCATCATGGACGCCATCTACGCCGCTGCCTCGTCTGCGGCCAAGGAGTACGGCCACGAGGGCGACCTCGTCTTCGGCGCCAACATCGCAGGCTTCCTCAAGGTCGCCGACGCGATGATGGCGCAGGGCGTTTGCTAGACACCAGCCATAGGGACAGGGGAGAGGGGCTTCGCCACGGGGCGGGGCCCCTCTCCCGTGGGTTTGCCCCCCTCTCCATGCCACCCACACGAAAATCGACGTTTCAGGTGGGCGAACTGCTCGCGTTTGCTATCATGACAAGGCTGTATGTGCCCTTGCGGGCGTGGCGGAACTGGTAGACGCGCTGGATTTAGGTTCCAGTGGGAGAAATCCCGTGAAGGTTCAAATCCTTTCGCCCGCACCACATACCCATGCCTTGACGGCATTCGAAGGGAATCAGACAGCGGGGCAAGGGGTCTCGCTGGCAAGTACGAGACACTGGAGGAACGTTGAACATCACCGTTACCGCTGAGAAGCCCCAGAGCGACCAGGTGGTCGCAAAGGTCACCGTCCCCGCCGCCGACGTCGACAAGGCCATCGCCCAGACGTACAAGGACATCGCCCGCAAGTACGCCTTCCAGGGTTTCCGCCGTGGGCACGCGCCCCGTCCCGTTATTGACGGCCTCGTCGGTCGCAAGGCAGTCCTTGCCCAGGCAACGAGTGACGTTATCAACGACCTCACGCCCCTTATGATCGAGGAGCTCGACATCGTCCCCGTAGACCGCCCGGACTTTGGCGAGGAGGCTGTGACAGTGGTCGAGGGCCAGGACTTCACCATCGAGGCCAAGGTCAGCGTGCCCCCCACCTGCGAGCTGGACAGCTATGACGCTCCCGCGATCAACATGCCTCCCCAGACCGCGACCGAGGCCGAGATCGACCAGCAGCTCGAGCAGCTCATGAGCTACCACACCACCTACGAGGACGACGACGAGGACCGTGCCGTCAAGGCCGGCGACATCGTGGTCATGGACGTCGAGAACAAGGAGGGTGCTCCCGAGCTCGAGGGCACCGACCGCACCCTCAACCTGAGCAACGGCTACCTCCCCAAGGAGTTTGTCGAGGGCGTCGAGGGCATGAAGAAGGGCGAGACCAAGGACATCTCCTGGTCCGTCGAGCACGAGGGCCACGAGCACAAGTTCGAGGTCGTCGCCACGCTCAAGGGCATCAAGAAGGCCGTCGTCCCCGAGCTCGATGACGAGTTCGCGAAGAAGAACTTTGGCTTTGACACCGTTGCCGAGCTCCGCGACGCCGTCAAGGACGAGATCGAGGAGGACAAGAAGACCAGCCTCCCGACCCTCAAGGAGGACCGCGTCGTCGAGGAGATTGGCAAGCACCTCACGCTCGACGAGATTCCCGAGGCCTACCAGAACCAGGTGTTCTCCGAGCTCGGCAACGAGGTCCTCTCGCAGCTGCAGCGCCAGAACATCTCGCTTGACATGTACCTGCACGCCCGCGGCATCAGCGGCGACGACTTCATGAAGGACCTCCACGAGCAGGCCGAGGAGCGCGCCCGCCAGTCCCTGGCGCTCGACGCCCTCGCCGACAAGCTCGCCCTCGAGGCCACCGAGGAGGACGTGCGCTCCGAGTTCGAGAAGGCCGGCGTCAAGGACGTCGACGCCTCGCTCGAGGAGTTCAAGGCCAACGGCCAGATGCCCGCCATCCGCGAGTCCATCCGCCGCACCAAGGCCGTGAGCTGGCTCGTCGAGAACGCGCCCGTCACCGAGGTCGACGAGGTCGCGGAGGCCCGTGCCAAGAAGGCCGATGAGGCCGATGGCGAGTCCGAGGAGAAGGGTGACGCCGAGTAGTCGGCTCCCCCGCATAGGACTATTCAGTGCGCTCCGGGGGTACCAACTCTCGGAGCGCATTCGATTAGATAGGAGAACGCATGGTAAATCCCACCAACATCCCGCTCATCCCGTACGTGGTCGAGCAGACCCCGCGCGGTGAGCGCAGCTACGACATCTACTCCCGCCTTCTCAATGACCGCATCGTATTTCTGGGCGAGGAGATCACCCGCGAGTCCGCAAACCTCGTGATCGCGCAGCTCCTGCACCTCGAGAGCCAGGATCCCGACAAGGATATCTCGCTCTACATCGACTCTCCTGGTGGAGAGGTCTATGCCGGCCTCGGCATCCTCGACACCATGAACTTCATCAAGCCCGACGTCTCGACCATCTGCGTGGGCATGGCCGCGTCCATGGCGTCGGTGCTCCTGGCCGCGGGAGCCAAGGGCAAGAGGCTCGCTCTCCCCAACTCCATGATCCTCATCCACCAGCCCAGCTCCGGCGCACAGGGCCAGCAGACCGACATCCAGATCGTGGCAGACGAGACCAAGTGGATTCGCAACCACATGAACGAGCTGCTTTCGCAGTACACTGGTCAGCCGGTCGAGAAGATCAACGCCGACACCGAGCGCGACAACTACATGCGCGCCGAGGAGGCCAGGGAGTACGGCCTGGTCGACAAGGTCATCACCTCTCGCACCGAGCAGACCGACTAGGCCCAAGGAGAGGCTGAATGACGACCATGGACAACACCAACATGCCAGAGATGCGCTGCTCCTTCTGCGGCAAGACCCGCAGTCAGGTTCGCAAGCTCGTCCAGGGACCCAACGGCGTGTTCATCTGCGACGAGTGCGTCGCAGAGTGCGCCGACATCATGGCCGAGGGCGAGCCCGGTCTGCTGGGCGACGAGGACCTTGCCGCGGAGCTCCCCATTCACGACCTCCCCACGCCCCACCAGATCTATGACGAGCTGTCCCAGTACGTCATGGGCCAGGAGGAGGCCAAGCGTGCCATGAGCGTGGCGGTGTACAACCACTACCGCCGCATCCTTGCGGGGGAGGACGCCCCTCAGGACAAGGACGGGGAGAAGGTCGAGCTCGCCAAGAGCAACATCCTCCTCCTGGGACCCACTGGCACGGGCAAGACCCTTCTCGCGCAGACCCTCGCGCGCTTCCTCGAGGTGCCGTTTGCTATCGCGGACGCAACCACCCTTACCGAGGCGGGCTACGTGGGCGAGGACGTGGAGAACATCCTGCTCAAGCTCATCACCGCGGCCGACGGCGACGTCCAGCGCGCCCAGGTTGGCATCGTCTATATCGACGAGATTGACAAGATCGCGCGCAAGGCGGAGAACCTCTCCATCACGCGTGACGTGTCGGGCGAGGGCGTTCAGCAGGCGCTCCTCAAGATCCTCGAGGGCACCGACGCATCGGTTCCCCCGCAGGGCGGCCGCAAGCACCCGCAGCAGGAGCTCATCCACATCAACACCAACAACATCCTCTTCATCTGCGGCGGTGCCTTCGTGGGCCTCGACAAGATCGTCGCGGACCGCATCGGCAAGAAGGGCATTGGCTTTAACGCCGAGCTCGTCAAGAAGGTCGAGGAGAACGAGGACGAGCTGATGGCCCAGGTCATGCCTCAGGACCTCCACAAGTTTGGCATGATCCCCGAGTTCATCGGGCGCATTCCCGTGATCACCTCAACGCACGAGCTGACCGAGGACGACCTGGTCGAGATCCTGACCAAGCCGCGCAACGCCATCGTCAAGCAGTACAGGCGCATGTTCGAGCTCGAGGGCGTGAGCCTGGAATTTGAGCCCGACGCCCTGCGCGAGGTCGCGCGTCAGGCCATCGCGCGTGGAACGGGTGCCCGAGGGCTCCGTGCCATCTGCGAGGCGACCTTGGAGGAGACCATGTTTGACCTCCCGAGCGACCTCGACATCACGGACGTGGTGGTGACCAAGGAGTCCGTGGGCGGCTCCGTCCCGCCACGACTGGTTCGCAAGGGCGCGGGGAAGCACCGCGCCAGCTAAGCGAGACGAACGAGGCAGCAGGGGGCGTGCGCGAGGCCATGTGGCCGGACGCACGCCCCCTCATCATGAGATGGGAGAGAGCAGCTGCTCAGAGTTTTGCCCCACGGCGTCGGTGACATCTGTCCCCCTGATCCGCGAGAGCTCCGCGAGAGTCTGGAGAATCGCCCCGTCCACCACGTCTGCCGATAGCCCCGTCTCGTCCTTCGCGGGGAGGTCCGTCTCGGTGAGGAGCCTTTTCAGGGGGAGCTGGCGCGCGTACTCCCGCCCCCGCCTGGTGCGGAGCATGGGGAGCCCGACGCTGAACCAGCAGCCAGCCAGCACTGCCCTGTGGAGCTCGTCCGAGGTTCCCGAAAACCAGTGGAACACGCAGCGACACCGGTCGAGAGCGCCCGTCTCCCCCAGCACGTCCAGGCACTCGCCCGCGGAGCGCACCGAGTGGATGGAGAGCACGGTCGGTGCCTTTGGGTCGCTCCCCTCCGCCGCGGAAGAGCACACGCGTTCGAACGCGGACCGTTGGGCGTCGTGGGAGCCTTCGGGAACGTGGTGTGGCGAGAGGTCCATTCCCACCTCGCCCACCCAGCGGGTCTTGCGCGCGAGTTCTGCGGCGCGCGCGACGCTCGCCTGCGCGCACCGTCCGTCCGCGACCCACCAGGGGTGGAGCCCCACGGCAACCCGCACGTTCCCCATTCCCGACAGGAGCGGGAGGGCGCGCTCGTACCCCTCGGGCGAGACGGTCGTCGCGAGCAACCAGAGCCCAAGTTCCCCCGAATCCCCCGCGACCTGGCGCGGGTCCCGCATGAGATCCAGGTGCACGTGGGCATCGAGTCTCATGGCCGCCTCCCGCGCCGACGCTCCTCGCCGACGGGCTTCTGGACGTCGAGGTCGTTGTGGAGCCCCGCGATGTCGCAGATCACCCGTCCCGCGATCATCTGCCCCATGATGGGCGGCATGTAGCTCATGGTCCCCAGCGTCACCACCTTCTCGGGGCGCCCCCCGTCCTCTGGCAGCTCCTCGCCGCGGGGCGTCACGGGGAGTGGGACCTCGCTGGAGTACAGGACCCTGAGGCCCTTGATCCCGCGCTTGCGGCACTCCTTCCTGATGACCTTGCACAGGGGGTCGCTCTTGGTGCGTTCGATGGTGGAGAAGCGCAGTCGCTCGGGGTTGAGCTTGTTCGCGCCGCCCATCGAGGCGATCTCGGGGATCCCCTCGTCCTGACACCACTGAGCAACCAGGAGCTTCTGGCTCACGGTGTCGATTGCGTCCACCACGTAGTCGGGGCGGGGGAGGGACGAGAGGGTTTGCGCGAGGTTCTCCTTCGAGAGGAACCGATGGCAGAGCGTCACGTCGCAATCGGGGTTGATGTCCGCCACGAGGAGCCCCATGACCTCGGTCTTGGGCTGGCCCACCGTGCTGTGGAAGGCGACCGCCTGGCGGTTGATGTTGCTGGGGGCGACCACGTCGCGGTCCACGAGCACGAGGCTGCCGATGCCGCCCCGTGCGAGCGCCTCGGCGCAGTTTGACCCAACGCCGCCCAGCCCGAGCACCATGACGCGGGCTCCCTGCACTCGGCGCAGGGCCTCGTCCCCCATGACCAGGCGCAGCCTGTCCGTTGCCGTCTCGTCCGTCGCCATGGCGCGCACGCTCCAATCCCGTGTGGTTGGTCTCGTCCGCTCCATGGTATTCCATCGGAGCGCGGGGTCGGCGCTCCCTCCGTGCTATGCTCGTGGGCTGTCATGCACACGAGCCCGTGGCGGCGCGCGCTCAAGACACGAGTGCCAACGCTGGCCACCGGGGCGCAACAGAAGGTGGGACAATGGAAGAGATGCCCAAGACCTACGACCCCCAGGAGAGCGAGCCCGAGCTCATCCAGAAGTGGATGGAAGCCGGTTGCTACCAGCGCAGCAAGGGGGTGGGCGACTGCACCGTGGTGATTCCTCCCCCCAACGTGACGGGCATCCTGCACATGGGGCACGCAATGGACGACACCATCCAGGACACCTACATTCGCTACAACCGCATGCGCGGCCGCTCCACGCGCTGGATCCTGGGAACCGACCATGCCGGCATTGCCACCCAGACCAAGGTCGACAAGAAGCTCAAGAGCGAGGGCATCTCTCGCCTTCAGATGGGGCGTGAGAAGTTCGTCGACGCGTGCTGGGACTGGACGCACGAGTACGGCGGGACCATCGTGAGCCAGATCAAGCGCATGGGATGCTCCATCGACTTCGACGACGAGAAGTTCACCATGAGCCCCGAGTACGCCAAGGCAGTGCGCAAGGTCTTCTGCGACTGGTACCACGACGGCCTGATCTATCGCGGCAAGCGCATCGTCAACTGGTGTCCCTCCTGCAAGACCGCCATCTCGGACGACGAGGCGGAGTACAAGGACGAGAAGGGCCACCTCTGGTTCCTCCGCTACCCGCTGACCGAGCCCGTCGACGGGATTGAGTACATCACCGTGGCGACCACCCGACCCGAGACCATGCTGGGCGACACGGGCGTCGCCGTCTCGCCCCAGGACCCCGACAAGCAGCGCTTTGTGGGCAAGACGGTCATGCTCCCGATCGTGGACCGCGAGATCCCCATCTTCTCCGACTGGCACGTGGACGCCAAGTTTGGCACCGGCTTCGTGAAGGTGACCCCCGCACACGACCCCAACGACTACGCGATGGGCCAGGCGCACGACCTGCCGCAGATCAACATCTTCGACGAGACCGCCCACGTGGTGGACGGCTACGGCGAGTACTCGGGCATGTCGCGCGACGAGTGCCGCACCGCCGTGGTCGGCTGGTTTGAGGAGCACGGCCTCCTCGACCACATCGAGGACCTGGACCACTCCGTCATGCACTGCTACCGGTGCGGCACCGCCCTTGAACCCTGGCTCTCCGAGCAGTGGTTCGTGGCGGTGGACAAGCTCAAGGAGCGCGCCACCAAGGTCGTCACCGACGGGGAGGTCACGTTCCACCCCGCCCGCTGGACTCAGACCTACCTCACCTGGATGGAGAACCTCAAGGACTGGTGCATCAGCCGCCAGCTGTGGTGGGGCCACCGCATCCCTGTGTTCTACTGCGAGGACTGCGGCTGGGAGGATGCCCTCATGGAGGACCCCGCCGAGTGCCCCAGGTGCCACGGCCACCACGTGCACCAGGACGAGGACGTCCTCGACACGTGGTTCTCGTCTCAGCTTTGGACCTTCGCCACGCAGGGTTGGCCCGACCACCCCGAGCAGATGGAGGGCCACCACCCCACCAAGGTCCTGGTGACCGCGCGCGACATCATCGCCCTGTGGGTGGCACGCATGATCATGAGCTCCCTCTACTTCACCGACGAGGTGCCGTTCCACGACGTGTACATCTACGCCACCATCCTCGCCAAGGACGGTAGCCGCATGAGCAAGTCCAAGGGCAACGGCGTGAACCCCATGGACCTCATCGACAAGTACGGCGCCGACGCCATGCGCTTCAACCTGCTGACCCTTATCACCACCAACCAGGACGTCAAGTTTGACGCCAACATCAACCGCAAGACCAAGGAGCTCCTGGGCAGCCCGCGCACCGAGCAGGCCCGTGGCTTCGTGACCAAGATCTGGAACGCGAGCCGCTTCGTCCAGATGAACCTTGACGGCTACGTCCCCGGCGACCCCAAGGCGGAGACGCCCGAGGACGCGTGGATGCTCTCCCGTCTCGCCAAGGTCGCCGCCAGCTCCACGCAGGCGCTCGAGTCCTATGACTTTGGCGAGTACGCGCGCAGCATCCAGTCGTTCTTCTGGAATGAGGTCTGCGACTGGTACATCGAGCTCTGCAAGGGGCGCCTGCTCGACGGAACCCCGGAGGAGCGCCTGCAGGTCCAGCGCAACCTGGTGTTCGTCCTCGACACCTCGCTCAGGCTCATGCACCCCGTGATGCCGTTCGTCACCGAGCGGATCTGGGACAGCCTCCCCGCCAGTGGCCTGGACGACCACTCAGCGCAGTTCCTGATGGTCGCGGAGTGGCCCGAGCCCGAGCGTTTCGCCGGCTTCGTCAACGAGCGCGCGGAGCACGAGTTCGAGCTTGCCAAGCGCCTGGTCTCGGTTGTCCGCTCCACCCGCGCGCGCTATCGCCTCTCGCCCAAGGCCAGCCTGGACGTCGCGGTTCGCTGCCCCGAGGAGGACTGCCAGACGCTCGAGGCCCAGCGCGACTTCATCTGTCGCGTGGGTCGTGTTGACCAGCTCGCCCTGGGGGCGCACCAGGACAAGCCCGCAGGGTCGGTGAGCGTGGTCGACGGCCGCCTGGAGGTGTTCGTGGTCGTGGGCGGCCTGGTCGACCTCGACGCCGAGGCAAAGCGCCTGCAGAAGGAGCTTGCCAAGGCCGAGAAGGACCTCGCGTCCGTCACCCGCACCCTCTCCAACGAGGGCTTCGTGGCCAAGGCTGCCCCCGAGGTCATCGAGAAGAAGCGGGCCCAGAAGTCTGAGCTCGAGACCACCATCGAGCAGCTCAGGGCACAGGCGAGCGACCTGGCATAGCCAAACCGCACGGAAACGGGCCTCGTCCCTCGGGACGGGGCCCTTTTTCTGCTGGCGGTGCGTTACGTTCGGCTAATATTGTGGTTACACATTCAAAACAAGTCCGCCGCGAGGCAGGGGAGAGCTGCGCGCGAGCGTGCGAGAGGGAAGACCCTATGAGTCGAGTACGCCACAGGGAGGCAGTCTTCTACGACTACTTCAGGCAGTCCACGAAGATCATCGTGCAGGCGGCGGAGCTGTTTGACCGCATCGTTGGGGAGTGGCCGTCTTCGAAGCCCCTCATCCCGCAGATGAAGGAGCTCGAGACCAGGCACGACGAGCTTACCGGCAGCGTGATCGACGAGCTCAACCGGTCCTTCATCACCCCGTTTGACCGCGGCGACATCTACTCGCTGATTTCTCTCCTCGACGGCATCGTGGATGGCCTGGAGGGGGTCTCCGCGCGCTTCGACATCTATGGGGTGAACGAGATGGTCCAGTCCACCCGGCAGATGTCCGGCCTCATCCTGCAGTGCGCGCACGAGCTCGATACGCTGTTCGAGCACTTCGAGAACTTCAAGCGCGACGGCGTGGTCCTGGAGAAGGTCAAGCGCGTGAGCGACCTTGAGGACGAGGGCGACCTGGTGTACCGCCGCGCCCTGGGCGAGGTCTTCTCGTCGTCTGCCGATCCCGTCCACGTGCTGAAGTGGAAGAGCCTGCTCGACAAGACGGAGGACGCGCTCGACAACTGCAAGCACGTCACCAACGTCGTCCACAGCGTGGTCATGAAGAATGCTTAGCGGCCTGTTCATCGCCGTGCTCGTCGCCGCGTTCGCCTTCGAGTTCATCAACGGCTTCCACGACACCGCCAACGCCATCGCCACCACGGTCTACACCCGGGCGCTCCCCCCGCGCGTTGCCGTGATCTGCTCGGCCCTCATGAACTTCCTCGGTGCGCTCACGAGCGACAAGGTCGCCATGACCATCGCGACCGGGCTCGTGGACGTGCAGCTGGGGCTCCACGTGATTCTCGCAGCCCTCCTGGGAGCAATCCTCTGGGACCTCTTCACCTGGTGGCTCTCCATCCCCTCCAGCTCGAGCCACGCCCTCATCGGCAGCCTGGTGGGTGCCACCATGGTTTACACGGGAGGGCCCCAAGACATCAAGTGGGACGGTGTCCTGGACAAGGTCGTCATCCCCCTGTTCACCTCGCCGCTCATCGGCTTTGCCCTGGGCTTCTGCCTCATGCACGTTGTGTTCGAGCTCTTCGCCAACTGGACCTCGCACCACGCCAACGCCTTCTTCCACAAGGCGCAGATCGTCTCGTCCATGTTCATGGCGTACAGCCACGGCAACAACGATGCCCAGAAGACGATGGGCATCATCACCATCGCTCTCATCTCCTCAAACCTGCTTCCCGCTGGGTCCGACGTCCCGCTGTGGGTCAAGGTCTTCTGCGCCGCGACCATGGCGACGGGGACCATGATCGGCGGACAGCGCATCATGAAGACCGTCGGCCAGGGCGTCACCAAGCTCGAGCCCGTGGTGGGCTTTGTGTGCGAGACGTCCTCCGCCATCGCGATTGAGACCATGACCGCACTGGGTGCGCCCGTCTCCACCACGCAGGTGCTGACCACCTCCATCATGGGTGCCGGCAGCGCAAAGGGGATCAAGAACGTGCGCTGGGGCGTCGCCCGATCCATCGTCACCGCCTGGGTGGTCACGCTGCCCGCTGCCATGGCGTTTGGCGCTGGCATTGCCTACGTTGCCGAGATGCTCGTGTAGCCGTTTCAAGCGTCACGGGCTTGCGCCACAAGTGACCCGGGCGGGCGCGTCCGCGCCTATGGCACGCGTGCGAGTCAGGGGGTTGCCTAGCGCGAACGCTCCCTCCCTCGCTCCGAATTCGGCCCTGCCCGTCCTTCATCTGCTAACGTCTGCCGTGTCTGGAGTCGACCACTCGGAGGCTGGCATGGAAGTAACCAAGGCCATGAAGTGCGCGGAGCGGGAGCGGCTGGTCGCCCTCCGCGACGCCCTTCCCGAGGGCGAGCGCGAGCGGGTGGACGCCGCCATCCTCAGCCGGTGCCAGGGGCTGGACGCCTGGCGCAACGCGGGCGTCATCCTGACCTACCTCAGCATGGGGAGCGAGGTGGACACCCACCCAATCATCCGAGCGGCGTGGGGGCTCGGCAAGACCGTGGCACTGCCATACTGCGTCCCTCACACACGTCGGATGAGGTGGTATGCCGCGGATTCGCTCGACGGTCTCGTCCGCAGCAGGTTTGGCGTGCTGCAGCCCGACCCCGACACGTTCGGAGAGGTCGACCCGTTCGGCCCCGGCCGCCTCGCGCTCGTCCCCGCCCTCTGCTTCGACCGGGCGGGGTACCGCCTTGGATATGGCGGCGGGTTCTACGACACGTTCCTCTCCTCGTTCGAGGGGGTTGCCGTCGGGCTCTGCAGGGGGGCGCAGCTTCGGGACGACCTCCGTGGGGAGGGGCTCGTGGAGCCCCATGACGTTCCGGTGGGCGTGGTGGTGACCGACGCCGAGACGATCGTCACTCTCGCCTAGGGCATGCTCGGGCGGCGAAGGCCCGTCTCTCCCGTGTGGTGGAGACGCGACGATTCCAAACGTGCGGCGTAAGCAGGCGGCCGAGTTGCACAATGTAAGGCGGTCAGTTCGTCCCGTGAGACTCGGTAACCATTGGCGTCGACCAGCGCCATAAAGCGAAAGGAAGCCAAGGATGGCAAAGTCGGACATCGAGATCGCGCAGGAAGCGAAGATGCAGGACATCTTCGAGGTCGCCGAGAAGGCCGGCCTCTCGCGCGACATGATAGAGCCCTATGGCTACACCAAGGCCAAGGTCGACATCCACAGCCTGGCGGACAAGCCCCGCAAGGGCAAGCTCGTGCTGGTGACCGCAATCAACCCCACCCCCGCGGGCGAGGGCAAGACCACGACCTCGATCGGGCTCGCCGACGCCATGAACCGCCTGGGCGAGAAGACCATGCTCTGCCTTCGCGAGCCTTCGCTGGGGCCCGTCTTTGGCATCAAGGGTGGCGCCGCCGGCGGCGGGTACGCGCAGGTGGTTCCCATGGAGGACATCAACCTGCACTTCACCGGCGACTTCCACGCCATCGGGGCCGCCAACAACCTCTGCGCCGCTATGCTCGACAACCACATCAAGCAGGGCAACGCCCTGGGCATCGATCCGCGCCGCATCGTCTGGAAGCGCTGCGTCGACATGAACGACCGCCAGCTCCGCAACATCGTGGACGGCCTGGGTGGGGTCGCCAACGGGATGCCGCGCGAGGACGGCTTCGACATCACCGTGGCCTCCGAGGTCATGGCGGTGTTCTGCCTGGCGACCGACCTCATGGACCTCAAGGAGCGCCTCTCGCGCATGGTCATCGCCTACACCTACGACCGCAAGCCCGTCACCGTGCACGACATCCACGCAGAGGGTGCGATGACCGCCCTGCTCAAGGATGCCATCAAGCCCAACCTGGTCCAGACGTTGGAGAACAACCCCGCGTTCGTCCACGGCGGCCCGTTCGCCAACATCGCCCACGGCTGCAACTCGGTCGAGGCGACCACGACGGCCCTCAAGCTTGCCGACTACGTGGTGACCGAGGCCGGCTTCGGCGCAGACCTTGGTGCCGAGAAGTTCCTGGACATCAAGTGCCGCTACGCCAGCCTGCACCCCGATGCCGTCGTCCTCGTGGCGACCGTCCGCGCGCTCAAGTACAACGGCGGCGTCCCCAAGGCCGACCTGGGCCAGGAGAACCTCGACGCCCTGGAGAAGGGCATGCCCAACCTGCTGCAGCACGTCTCCAACATCAAGGACGTGTTTGGCCTGCCCGTGGTGGTGGCCATCAACGCGTTCCCCACCGACACCCCGGCCGAGCTCAAGATGGTCGAAGGCAAGTGCCGCGAGCTCGGCGTCAACGTCGCGCTCTCGCAGGTATGGGCCAAGGGCGGCGAGGGTGGGGAGGACCTCGCCAGGGAGGTCGTGCGCCTGTGCGACCAGCCCAACGACTTCCGCTTTGCCTACGACCTCGACGACACGATCGAGAACAAGCTCAACGCCATTGCGACCAAGATTTATCACGCAGATGGCGTCGACTACACCACCAAGGCGGCAAAGCAGCTGAGGCAGCTTGAGGTGCAGGGCTTTGGTGGGCTTCCCATCTGCGTGGCCAAGACGCAGTACAGCTTTACCGACGACCAGCACAAGCTGGGCGCGCCGCGCGGCTTCCGCATCACGGTGCGCAACCTCAAGGTGTCAGCCGGTGCCGGCTTCATCGTCGCGCTGACGGGGGACATCATGACCATGCCGGGGCTTCCCAAGGTGCCCGCGGCGGAGAAGATAGACGTCACGCCCGACGGCAGGATCGTGGGGCTGTTCTAGGCGCCTTTGCCGCCGGGACCACGTGCCCCGGCGGCTTCCTTCCGGCGGCATCGTGCCGCACACACCAACTAGGAGAGCATTGAGGTGGTTGGCTATGGCACAGACCATGGCTGGTCGTACCGTTGCCGGCTTCTCCCAGGCCCTGGGCTCGTCCGCACCCACACCAGGTGGCGGCGGGGCGTCGGCCGTGGTCGCCGGCATAGGGGTCGCGCTGGGGCAGATGGTGGCGAGTCTGACCCAGGGCAAGGAGCGCTACGCAGACGTGCAGGGGCGCATCGGCGAGATCGCGCCCAGGCTCGAGGAGCTGCGCCTTGAGCTCCTCTCGCTTGCCGACGCCGATGCGGAGGCGTTCGCGCCCCTTGCCCGGGCCTATCGGCTTCCCAGGGGCACGGAGGAAGAGCGCAGACGCAAGGCGGAGGAGATGGAGGTCGCCCTCGCGGGGGCGTGCGTCCCGCCCATCGCGATCATGGAGCGCACCTACGAGGCGATCGCCCTCGTGGACGAGGTGAGCCGGATAGGCTCCACCCTCGCCTTGAGCGACGCGGGGGCGGGCGCTGCGGTCCTCTCCGCCGCGCTGAGGGCGGCGAGCCTGAACGTGTTCGTCAATGCCGGTTCCATGCGGGACCGCGACCGCGCGGAGGAGCTGACCTCGCGCGCCCAGTCGCTTCTAGACGACGGGTGCGCACGGGCGGACGAGGTGTTCCGTCGCGTAGAGGAGATGGTCAGATGAGTGAGGCCCTAAGGGGTGCCCCAGTTGCCGGCGCGATTACCGAGAGGCTCGCGCCTCAGGTTCGGGAGCTCGTCGCGAGGGGGGTCACGCCCACCCTCGCCATCGTGCGCGTGGGGGAGCGTCCGGACGACCTTGCCTACGAGAGGGGCGCCACCAAGCGGGCCCAGAAGGTCGGCCTGGGGCTTCGCAAGGTCGTGCTTCCGGCGGACTGCGACCAGGCCCGTCTCATGGACGCCATCCGTGCCGTCAACGACGACCCGTCGGTCCACGGCTGCCTGCTGCTGAGGCCGCTTCCCTCTCCGCTGGACGAGGAGGCGGCGTGTGCCGCGCTTGCACCCGGGAAGGACGTGGACTGCGTCACGGAGGGCTCGCTCTACGGCGTGTTCTCCAACGTGCCCAAGGGCTTCCCCCCCTGCACCGCCGAGGCGGTGATCGAGCTCCTGGACCACTACGGGGTGGGGCTCGATGGCGCCCGCGTCACGGTCGTGGGCCGCTCGCTCGTTATCGGCAGACCGCTTGCCATGATGCTCCAGGCGCGCAACGCCACGGTCACCATGTGCCATACGCACACGCGCGACCTCGCCGCCGCCTGCCGGGAGGCGGATATAGTGGTCGCGGCGGCCGGGCACGCCCGCACGGTGGGGGTAGAGTGCGTCCGCCCCGGGCAGGTCGTGGTGGACGTGGGAATCAACTGGGACGAGGCTGCCGGCAGGCTCGTCGGCGACGTAGACTTCGACGCCGTGGCGTCGGTGGTCGGCGGCATCACCCCCGTGCCGGGGGGAGTGGGGGCCGTCACCACGGCGGTTCTCGCCAAGCACGTGGTCGAGGCAGCGAAGAGGACGGTTGGTGAGTGATGGGCGTACGTGACGACGAGGACTACGACGAGGCGTCGCAGACGGAGGGGCCCGGCAGGGTGTCGGAGCTCAGCTACGGGGCTATCGACAAGTCCCGCATCGAGGCCGCGGTGAGGGAGTTCCTCCTCGGCATCGGCGAGGACCCCGACAGGCCGGGGCTTGCAGGCACGCCCGACCGCGTGGCGCGCGCCTGCGAGGAGATATTCGGGGGAACCCAGGAGGACCCTGGCCGTTACCTGCGCAAGCAGTTCCACGAGTCGGGCAACGAGGAGATGGTCGTGGTGCGCGACATCCCCTTCTCCTCCATGTGCGAGCACCACCTCCTGCCGTTCATCGGTAAGGCGAGCGTGTGCTACATCCCGCGCGACGGGCGCATCACCGGTCTGTCAAAGATCGCCCGGTGCGTCACGGGCTATGCCCACCGCCCCCAGCTCCAGGAACGCCTGACCAGTCAGGTTGCCGACGCCATGGTCCGCGAGCTCGACCCCCTTGGCGTTCTGGTGGTGATCCAGGCGGAGCACACCTGCATGACTATCAGGGGCGTTCGGGCGCCCGGGGCGCAGACGGTCACCTCGGCGGTGCGGGGAGTCTTCAAGCGCGACATTAAGACCAGGGGCGAGGCGCTCCGCCTGCTCGGGCTCTGACGCCCGCGCCCGGCGGCTGACGCGATACCACGAAAGGCGAGGCTGTTCGATGTACCAGGTTCCGTTCGACGTTCCGCACATGACCTACGGGGAGGCCGTCTTGGCGCTCAAGGGGGCGCTTCGGTTTGGGATCCAGCCCATGCTCGAGAGCGTCCAGGACATGCTCGCCGAGCTCGGCGACCCCGACCTTCGCTTCAGGAGCCTCCAGATTGCCGGCACCAACGGCAAGACCTCCACCTCCCGCTATACCGCGGCGATCCTCGGGGGAGAGGGGCTCCGCACGGCGCTCTACACCTCTCCCGAGCTTGTGAGCTACGCCGAGCGCATGGAGGTCGACGGCCGCCCCATCCCCGAGGAGGAGTTCGCCTATGGGGTCTCCGCGGCAATCGTGGCGGGGCGCAGGGTCAACGCCCGTCGCAAGGCGGTGGGGGAGAGGCCCTACGACATCACGGAGTTCGACACGCTCACGGTGGCGGCGATGGTCGCCTACGCCCGCGCGGGGGTGGACGTGGCGGTCCTGGAGTGCGGGATGGGAGGGCGCTGGGACGCGACGTCCGCCTGTAGGTCGATCGAGTCCGTCGCCGTCACCGGCGTGGGACTCGACCACTGCCGCATCCTAGGCGACACCCTGGAGAAGATCTCGGCCGAGAAGGCCGCCATCATCAGGCGAGGAAGGTCCTGCGTCCTGGGTGTTGGCACCGCGACGCCCGACAGCGTGGAGGACGTGTTCCTCGACCGCTGCCGCGAGCAGGGGGTGACCCCCACGCTGCTGCGGCCCGAGGTGCTGTCCGATGCCGAGGGCGAGCTCCATCCCGGCGTCCCGCGCGCCCACGAGGGGCTGCCCCACGCCTCGTACCGCATCACGGCGCGTCCGCCCCGCCTGGGCTTCCCACTGGAGCTGACCGTGACCACCCCGCGCGCCACCTATCCCGAGCTCGCCGCACTCAAGCCCGCCTATCAGGCGGCAAACGTTGCATGTGCGGTCACGCTCGCAGAGAGCTTCCTCGGCCGCGTCCTGGACGGCGAGGCGCTCTACCAGTCCGTGGTCACGTGCCCCACCCCCGGGCGCTTCCAGCTCCTGCGCCCGCAGCCGCTCCTGCTCATCGATGCCTGCCACAACCCACAGTCGGTCCAGACCTTCCTCACCGCCGTGCGCGACGTGGAGCCTGAGGTCGCGGGCCGCCCGACCCTCCTGGCGGCGGTCCTCGCCGACAAGGACGTGGACGGGATCGTCTCGCTGCTGGCGCATGAGTTTCCGCGGGTCGCCTGCACCCAGACGTCGTCGCCGCGCGCGCTGCAGGCGGAGGCGCTCTCGGAGGCGTTTCGCGCGGCGGGGGCAAACGTCGTGGCAACGTATCCCACGGTTCGCGAGGCGCTCGATGCCTTGTGTGGAGACTCGGTCGTGGCCTGTGGCTCCATCACTCTGGCGGGCGAGGTCGCGGCGGAGGCGGGCTGGTCATCTGCTACAATGTCGCGAGCCATGGATTAACGCTGCCTAGTCGCGGCGTCCGTCCGTCTTACGCAACAAGAAGAAGGAGCGCTTCCCGTCATGTCTGACCTCCTTGACCAGCTCATCACCCCAGAGGTTCGCATGGTGCTCTACCTCATGGTGGCCTGCATCGTCATGCTGTACATCCTCTCCATCGTCTATGTCATCCGCGATGCGCAGCGCCGTGGTGCCGAGCCCTGGTGGCTGTGGGCGATCATCTCGGTCATCCCCATCGTCGGGCTCCTCGCCTACGTCATCCTCCGCCCCTCCAGCTACCTGGTGGACCGCGAGGAGCAGGACCTGGACATCGCCCTTCGCGAGCACCAGCTCTCGCATTACGGCATCTGCCCCAAGTGCGGCGCCCCCATCGACCGCGACTTCGTTGTGTGCCCCATCTGCAACACCCAGGTGCGCAACGTGTGCCCCACGTGCCACCGCCCCCTCAACGCGGATTGGAAGGTGTGCCCCTACTGCCGCACTCGCATTCAGTAGGAATGCCGCCACATATCAGAGCGCAAAGGGCGCCTCACCGCAGTTGGTGGGGCGCCCCCTTTTGTGCGCACAGGGCTTGTCTCCTCCGAATTGCAACTTTTCGAATTGCAACTTCGGATAATAGCTGGCGTCTATTTATCCGAATCTGCTTGGAGCTGCGCTTGGAGCTGCGGCTGAAAATCGCTGTGGAGGTTGCACCGCGACGTGTATTGCGAACTCGGACAAATAGACGGGGTTATTTGTCCGAAGTTGCTCAGGCGGGAGCGGCTTGGGCGGGGGGGGCAAGTTCGGCTCCCGGGACGCTCGGTCGGCAGCCTAGCCGTCCACCTGCTCCCCTCCGGAGCGAATTTGATCCTTGAGGCGCGGCACCAGTCGCTTGGCGCACCACACGCCTATGACTGCCACGGCAGCGCCAACCACGATCAGGCTTGCGATGTCGATCGCGCTCGAGGCCTGGCTCGCCGCCTGCTCCCAGGCGCTCCCCGCAAGGAATCCCACGGTGCAGAGCAGGGAGTTCCATGCCAGCGAACCCAGCATCGTGTAGAGCGTGAAGCGCGCGAGCCCCATGCCCGAGGTGCCGGCGGGAATCGAGATGAGGCTGCGCACGATGGGCACGCAGCGGCACACAAGCACGGTCCATGACCCGTGCCTCCTGAACCACCCCACCGCGCTGCCCACATCCTGCGGCTCGAACCCCAGGGCGCGCGCGGGCTTGGACGCCAGCAGGCGAGACAGACGCTCCTCGCTAAGTACGCGGCCCAAGGCGTAGAGCACGTAGGCGCCGAGAAGGGACCCGACCGTCGCCGCGGCGATGGCGCCGGGCAGGGCGAGGGCGCCCGTGCTCGCGAGAAACCCCGCGCCGGGAAGTATCACCTCGCTGGGGATGGGCGGAAACACGTTCTCCAGGAAGATCAGGGCCCCGAGGGCCGCATAGCCAAACTTGCCCACAAGGGAGAGCACCAGTGTCTGCATCGTTCTCCAATCGTCTGGTTGCAAGACTCCCCTAGGGTCTTCGAGCACCCTAAACCGTGGGCAACGGGAAGATAAACTCTGGCTAAACACGCCCACGCGCCAGCTGGATGGGTCGGGATGGCCCGTGCCCTGGCCCTTCTCGCCTGTCACTGCCTCCCTGCCGCAATGTTTATCCGTCGTTTAGGAACCCGTTAGCGTCGTGTTATCGCCTACGGAGACCATGCACTCGACTTGCGGCGATGGAAGGGAGCAATCATGGCTTCAGGCAAGAGGAACGTGGGGAATCTTCAGCGAAGCAACTCCGCTGTCATGCGGGAGCGCGGGACGAGACGTCGAGATGCCGTCCCGCCGGCGCGAGGGAGGTGGGAGCTTTCGGTCGCTGCCTGGTGCTGCGCGGGGTTCTTGGCCATTGCGATGATAGTGTTCACAGGACTCACGAGGGGCGTCGACCAGGCGATTCTCCTGGGGATTGCGCAAGTGGCACGTGAGTCTTGGTTGACCCCGCTCGTCGTGCTGCTCACGAACGCGCTTGGCCCATTCGGCATGCTCGTCGTCTGCGTTGCCGCCGCCTTCCTCATGAGGAGCAGGCGCATGGCAGTTGCGCTTCTCTCCTCGCTTGTGGGCGCCTCTTTTCTGAACGTGCTGTTCAAGAACCTGTTTCAGCGTCCGCGACCCGTGGGGCTCAACCTCGTCGCCGAGACCGGATTCTCGTTTCCCTCCGGTCACGCCATGCTGTCCATGGCCGTGCTGGGGATGCTCGTCGTGATCGCGCACGACCGCATGAGGCCGGGCAGGCGCAGGCTCCTGGTAATCGCGGGCCTCTCGGCCCTCATTCTGCTGGTGGGTTTGAGCAGGCTGTACCTGGGCGTCCACTATCCCAGCGACGTGCTTGCCGGGTATCTTGCGTCGCTTTGCTGGGTGGCCCTGGTGCATTGGGCACTCAGGGTGCGTCCCCTTACGAGCGGGGTCGCGGGGATGGCCGCCATCCAGACACGCCGCCCGGGGCGTGCCTAGCGCGCCTGTGCCAAACTGGCGTCGTAGGCACTGGAACATCGGGAGCCCCCATGAACAATCCTCGCCAGGCGCGGACGGTCACCATCGAGCACCGCCTGCTCGTCTCGAACGTCCTCATGATCGTCGTGCCGGTCGCAATCGCAGCGCTCGTGGCGCTGGGCTGTCTAGGTGTCATCTACAACACGATGCACGCGGGGAGCGGCGTCGGGCTGGGCGACGAGGGCGACTTCTATTGGACCGGCCAGGCCGCGACCGAGCTGGTGGAGAGGTCGCTGGACGACGGGGTGGACGACGCATCCCTGGATGCCCTGGCCTCCGCCCTGGGGAAGGCGGGCCTCTCGCTTGCGGTGTGGAGGGACGGCGCTCTCGTCTACCGGTCGTCGGGCGTGGATTCGGCCGAGCTCTCGCTCGCCTCGGCTGCGCAGTCGGTAGGAAGCCTCCCGGCGGTGGTGCGCACGTCGGGGGAGGCTGCCTACGTGGGCACCACGGATGACGGCACGAGCGGCTACCAGGTGGCGGTGTTCGGGTCCATCGGCGAGGTGACGGGAGGAGCGCTCAAGTCTGCCGCCATCGTGAGTGGGGCGGTGATCCTGGCTGCCGTCGTGGCGGCGGTGATTCTCACCAACCGCTTCTGCAAGCGCTACGTCTACGACCACATCATCGGCCCGCTCGCGCAGCTGGGCGCGGGAGTCCAGCGGATATCCGCGGGGGACCTCTCGTACAGGGTGGGCTACCAGGGGGACGACGAGTTCATGCCCATCGCCCGCTCCTTCGACCAGATGGCCCAGGGCCTCCAGGACGCAGCGGACCGCGAGGAGCGCGAGCGCCGCAACCGCCAGGAGCTCATCGTCTGCATCTCGCACGACCTTCGCTCGCCGCTCACATCCATGCGCGGCTACGCCGAGGGACTGCGCGACGGCATCGCCTCCACCCCCGAGAGGCGCGAGCGCTACGCCTCGAGGATCGTCGCCAAGACGGAGGAGATGGGCCGGCTGGTCTCGCAGCTCTTCCTCTTCTCGAAGCTCGACCTGGACGAGCTCCCCCACGACGACCGTCCCGTCGACCTCGACGCCTTCGCGCAAGACGTGGTGGGGGAGAGACAAGACGACCTTGCCCGCCAGGGAATCACGCTGGCCCTGGGCACGCTTGAGCCCGCGACCGCGCTGTGCGACCCCACGCTGCTCGAGCGGGCCGTGACGAACGTCTTGGACAACGCCGTCCGGTATGCCCCGGGCTGCACGCTCACCGTTTCGGTCGTCAGCGACGACGAGGTGCCCACGCTGTGCCTTGCGGATGACGGCCCGGGGGTTCCCGACGAGACGCTTCCCCACCTGTTCGAGCTGTTCTACCGCACCGACCCCGCGCGTGGGACGAAGGGCGGAAGCAGCGGGCTGGGGCTCGCCATCGTCCAGCGCGCCGTGGTGGTCATGGGCGGCAGCGCCGTTGCGCGGAAGACCGAGGGTGGCGGCCTCACAATCCTGCTGAGGCTCAGGGGCAAGGAGCAGGAGCGGAATGCGGAAGGTGGTGGCAGCAATGAGCAAGATTCTGCTCGTTGAGGACGACGAGGACATCGCCGAGCTCGAGCGCGACTACCTGGAGGCCTCCGGCTACGAGGCCACCATCGCCACGGAGGGCAGGACGGGCCTCTCGCTTGGCTTGGGCGGCGGCTTCGACCTCGTGGTCCTCGACGTGATGCTCCCGGGGCTCGACGGGTTCGAGGTCTGCCGGCGGCTCAGGGCCAAGGCGAACGTGCCCGTGATCATGGTCACCGCGCGCGGGGAGGACGTCGACGTCATCCGAGGCCTTGGGCTGGGTGCCGACGACTACGTGACTAAGCCCTTCTCGCCCAACGTCCTCGTTGCCAGGGTCAGGGCCAGGCTCGCCGAAGTGGAGCGGCTGCGCGGTACACCTGAGGGCTCGGGAGCGCCCATCGTGGTGGGAAGCGTCTCCATCGACGCCGCCGCCCACACCGTGCTCAGGCGGGGGACGCCCGTGGAGCTCACCAACCGCGAGTTCGAGCTCCTCCTGTTTCTGGCCCACCACCCCAACGTGGTGTTCAGCCGCAACGCTCTGTACGAGCGCGTGTGGCAGCAGGATGCCGTTGGAGATGGCGCAACGGTAACGGTGCACGTGAACAGGCTGAGGGAGAAGCTCGAGGACGACCCGTCCGACCCGCAGATCGTCAAGACGGTGAGGGGCGCGGGCTACGTGCTACGGGTCCCGTCGTCGGAGGCCTGAGCGGCTCCGGGCGCCGGCGCGTTGGTTTGCGCGCGACTGAGGGCCGCAGCCCCGTATTGCGACTTCGGATAAATGCTGCCCGGTATTTATCCGAAGTCGCTGTGGAGCGCAGGCAGGTGGAGCGCCCCCGTATTGCGAACTCGGATAAATCCGGGGCCGTATTTATCCGAAGTCGCGTCCTGCACCACGAGTCCCTCTCCCGCGAGCCAGCTGCGCAGGTGGTAGTCCATGCGCTCAAACGCGGCGGCGGTGGCGGGGTCCAGGAAGCGCCTTCCCAGCATCTGGAAGACGAAGCCCTGCTCCACCACCAGCTGGTAGGAGCGCTGCCTCGTGAGCCCCCACACCAGGCACACGTGACCCACGATCATGTCGGCAGGCTGCACCTTGATGGCCGTGGGAATGGTCTGGTGCGCGAAGAAGTACGTCTCGACCAGGGGTGTGAGCGCACTCGCCGCGAGCTCCTCCTCACCAAAGGGATATATGTCGCGCACGGGGGTCTGGCAGTTCACGCGAAGGATATCCACCTTGTCAGCGTCGCGCAGAATCTGGCAGTGGGCCAGCGTCCTCGCGTCAAGCCCCTGCGGAAGCTCATACGCGCTGTGGCACGCGACGGCCGTGCGCACCAGCTCGTCGTCACCGTCCTCCGCGACGAAGCTGCGGAGGAGAGACGCGCCATCCTCAAACAGCAGCTGCGCCCCCAGGGCGGCGTGGCTCACGGAGTCCGCGTCCACGAACGTGCCGTAGCGTCTCACCTGCTCAAAGCGTCCGATGTCGTGCAGCATGCCCAGGAGCCACGCCAGGTCGACGTCGTGGTCGTCTAAGCCGTCGGCACGGGCGATGTCCTCGGCGAGCCGTGCCACCCTCACGGTGTGCGCCGCCTTCAGCGCGATCTTGGGGTCCCTCATGTCGTAGGCCCCCACGTAGCCCCTGAACTCTCGGAGTACCCTCTTGCGGTCCACTTCCATCGAACGTCTCCTCCCCACGTTTCTCGCAAGTGTTCGAGCCAAGCTATCGTAGCAGCGAAGATTGTTGTAAGGTGGGTGCGTTACTGGCTATTGCACGTGGAGGTGCCCCGGCATGTACTTGCTCGCAGGGATGGCCCGCGTTCGCCCGTTGGCGAGCGCGACCTTGCTCGCTGCTCCGCCTTCCTCGGCGCGGACGGTGACCGCATAGGCGCCTGTCCTTTCACGGCGGCCATGGGGCCGTGCGGCAAGCGCCATCATCGCGTGCCCGCTGCGAGGCGCGCGCACCAGCACACCACGCATTAGGAAGAGGTTCCAGCATGAAGGTTCTGTACAACGACGGCCACGTGGACGAGTGCCCCGAGGACGAGGAGCTGCACGTTCTGCGTCACTCCGCGGCGCACATCATGGCCCAGGCCATCAAGAGGCTGTACCCCGAGGCGGACTTTGCCTATGGCCCCGCCACGGACAACGGCTTCTACTATGACATCGACCTCGGCGACAGGAAGATCTCGGAGGACGACTTCCCCGCCATCGAGGACGAGATGCGCAAGATCTGCAAGGAGAACCTCAAGTTCCAGGTCTTCGAGAAGCCCCGCGCCGAGGCAATCGCCCTCATGCAGGAGCGTGGCGAGAAGTACAAGGTCGAGCACATTGGCGACCTTCCCGACGACGCGCGCATCACGTTCTACCAGCAGGGCGAGTACGTCGACATGTGCGTTGGCCCCCACATCTGCTACACCAAGGCGCTCAAGGCCTTCAAGCTCACGGGCGTCTCGGGCGCCTACTGGAAGGGCGACAGCAACAACAAGATGCTCACTCGCATCAATGGCGTCGCCTTCCGCAACAAGCAGGAGATGGACGAGCACTTTGCCCTCCTCGCCGAGGCCGAGAAGCGCGACCACCGCAAGATCGGCCAGGAGATGGAGATCTTCATGATGAACGAGGCCGGCCCCGGCTTCCCGTTCTGGCTCCCCAACGGCATGCGCATCCGCAACTCGCTCATGCAGTACTGGCAGGAGATGCAGGACAAGTTTGGGTACGACCAGGTGCAGACGCCAATCATCCTCTCGCGCAAGCTGTGGGAGACCTCCGGCCACTGGGACCACTACAAAGAGAACATGTACACCACCAAGATCGACGACGAGGACTACGCGATCAAGCCGATGAACTGCCCTGGTGCCTGTCTCATCTACAAGAGCAAGCCGCGCAGCTACCGTGACCTCCCGCTCAAGCTCGCCGAGGCCGGCATCGACCACCGTCACGAGCTCAAGGGCGCCCTCCACGGCCTGTTCCGCGTCCGTGAGTTCCAGCAGGACGACGCGCACCTGTTCATCCGTCCCGACCAGATCACCGAGCAGGTCACCGACGTCGCGCATCTCATCACTGCCTACTACGCGCAGTTTGGCTTCCCCTATCGCGTGGAGCTCTCCACTCGCCCGGACAACTCCATGGGCTCCGACGAGGACTGGGAGCGCGCCGAGGACGGCCTCAAGAAGGCGCTCGAGGCAATGCACGTCGACTACAAGCTCAACCCCGGCGACGGCGCGTTCTACGGTCCCAAGATCGACTTCCACCTGCAGGACTGCCTGGGCCGCGAGTGGCAGTGCGGCACCATCCAGCTCGACTTCCAGCTGCCCCACAACTTCCAGCTCGAGTACACGGATCGCGACGGCTCCAAGAAGCAGCCCATCATGATCCACCGCGCGGGCTTCGGCAGCTTCGAGCGCTTCATCGGCATGCTCATCGAGCAGTACGCCGGCAAGTTCCCCACCTGGCTCTCCCCGTGCCAGGTCAAGGTCCTTCCCGTCTCCGAGAAGACGCGCGACTACGCCAATCAGGTTGCCCAGCGCCTGCTTGACGCCGGCGTGCGCGTCAAGGTGGACGAGCGCGACGAGAAGATTGGCTACAAGATCCGCGAGGCTCGCTCCATCGACCGCGTCCCCTACATGCTCATCCTGGGCGAGAAGGAGGCCGAAGCGGGCAACATCTCGGTTCGCGACCGCTCCAACGAGACGGTCCAGCGCGACCTCGAGGACTTCGTTGCCGACATCACCGAAGAGATTCGCGAGCGCCGGGGGTAGGACCCTGCGAGGGGTGCGGCTCCTGTCGTAGTGTTGCTGCGGGGCGGCCTCCATGGCTGCCTCGCAGCTTTTGTATCGGGACTCAACACGCGAGGCGGCAAGATAGGGGGCCACATGGCGCAGGGTGATGAGCTTGGTTTGGGAGAGGCGGAGCGGTCACAGGCCCGGAGGCAGACCCTTCCGGCAACGCTGTATTCGAGGGTGAAGTCCCTCCCGGCGTCCGCATCTGAGGCGGTCCTCTCCCGCATCTCACCGCCAGACGGTGCATCGGGGATTGGCCACGGGCGCCTCCGCGAGCTTCTCGAGGAGGAGCTCAAGCCAAAGGAGCGGGTCACCCGCGAGGAGTCGCTGTCATATGGCAAAGCGCTCCGCAAGCAGGTACCGCGTAGCAGCCATGCCGTCTGGAAGGTTGGGGAGGACCGTCAGCGTGCCATGGACCTTCTCCGCAGGCAGGAGGGAGACCGCGTGCAAGAACTCCTGCCAATTCGCCACCAGCGCATGGCGGAGTCCCCCTTCTCCTTCTACCGCGGTGCCGCGGTCATCATGGCGGACGACCTGTCGTATACCCCAACCACGAACATCAGGGTTCAGGCCTGCGGAGACGCGCACCTCGCGAACTTTGGCATCTTCGCTCGCCCGAGCCTATGCCGACCAGAACGAGATCGACTACCGGCTCTTCCTCAAAACCTTTGAGGACGCGCACTAGGACATGGGTGGCATCGTCTGGGGAGGGGGCGTCACATGGCGGTTGCACAAAGCGAGGTGGAGCGTGGCTTCTCAAGGCGCATCGGGGCGCAGAGGACGCGCATCGTTCGTTGCGGGGAAACGCGAGAGCTCCTCGATGGGCTCGGGCTCCCCGGGGTCGTGCCCGTGGAGAGCCTGGGCGGCATCCCGGTGACGGTGCCGGACATGAGGGCGCTCGCCTCCGGGTACAGGGCGCGCGGCGAGGTGCTCGTGGTGGACAACACCACGGCGAGCTCGTTCGGGTCTTCCCCGGGGAGGAGGGGCGGGCACGTCGTGCTCGAGCGTCTCGACCACGTTCTTGACGACCGGGGGTGCGGGCTTGTCGCCGTGAGCGTGTCGCGGGACGCCCGTTCCATCCCCGGCCTCCTCGACCGGCTCGACCTCTTGCCTGGTGCCTCGGGGGAAGAGCAGCGTGCCGTGGCGGAGGCGCTCCCAGGCTATAACGAGCGTCGCAAGCGGGCGAACGACCTCGCGCAGGTGGTCGCAACGTTTCTCTCCTGCCACCCTGGCGTGCAAAGGCTCCGTTATCCGGGGCTGCCGACCGACCCCAGCCATGAGGTCGCCGCAAGCCTGCTCTTCGATGGCTTTGGCCCCCTTGTGGACCTCGCCCCCTACGTCGGGGTCGAGGCAATGCGCCAGGAATGTGAGAGGGACGGTCGCAATGCGTTCCTCGCCCTCCCGTCGGGTGAGGCTGGGGAGGCCTGGCTGCGCCTCGACCCTCGGGAGTGGGGCGGGGGAGGCGTTCGCGACGCGCTTCTCGCCCTTGAGTCCTCCTTGCCAGTCCATGATGGATAAACATTCCAGCACTATGCAGAACGTATGTCCTCTCAAGCTTTTTCAGCTGGGCGAATGAGGGTCAAACAACCTGACCACTGATATGTGATCAACTTCAAAACCGCAGGTGAACTGCGTTGCGTCTCGTCCATAAAATCGCCATTCGGCCAGCGTGGGAACATTCCCATGCGATATGATATGTGCATGCATTGCGGGAAATCGCAAGCTCATGTCCCAACCGGTCGACTGGAGGCCACATGGACGCACCCGAGCAGGTTTCAGTTATTGACAGCGTCGAGGCGCTGCAGGCTCGCATCAAGGAGATGCGTGCCGCGCAGGCCGAGTTCGCAACCTTCACGCAGGAGCAGGTGGACAAGATCTTCTTCGCTGCCGCGATGGCTGCCGACAAGGCGCGCATTCCCCTCGCCAAGATGGCGGTCGAGGACACGGGGATGGGCCTCGTTGAGGACAAGGTCATCAAGAACCACTTTGCGGCGGAGTACATCTACAACGCCTACCGCAACACCAAGACCTGCGGCGTGATCGAGGAGGACAAGGCCTACGGGTTCAAGAAGATTGCGGAGCCCATCGGCATCGTCGCCGCGGTCATCCCCACGACCAACCCCACCTCCACCGCGATCTTCAAGAGCCTGATCTGCCTCAAGACGCGCAACGCCATCCTCATCAGCCCGCACCCCCGTGCCAAGAAGTGCACCATCGAGGCCGCGCGCATCGTCCGCGATGCCGCCGAGGCAGCGGGCCTGCCCAAGCACATCATCAGCTGGATCGAGGAGCCTTCGCTCGAGCTCACCAACGAGCTCATGCACTCCTGCGACGTGATCCTGGCCACCGGTGGCCCCGGCATGGTTAACGCCGCCTACAGCTCCGGCAAGCCCGCCGTCGGCGTCGGCCCCGGCAACAACCCCGCGATCATCGACGACTCGGCTGACATCCAGCTCTCCGTCAACTCGATTATCCACTCCAAGACCTTCGACTATGGCATGATCTGCGCCACCGAGCAGAACGTGATCGTGCTCGACAAGGTCTACGACGAGGTCAAGGCTGAGTTCGAGCGTCGCGGATGCTACTTCCTCCAGGGCGACCAGATTCCTACGGTCGGCAACCTGGTCATTACCAAGTCCGGTGGCGTCAACCCCAAGGTCGTTGGCCAGCCTGCCGCCAAGATCGCCGAGATGGCGGGCATCGAGGTCCCCAAGGCCACCAAGGTCCTCATCGCCGAGGTGACCTCCGTCGAGCCCAGCGAGCCCTGGGCGCACGAGAAGCTCACCACCGTCCTCGGCATGTATCGCGCCAAAGACTTCGACGACGCCATCGCCAAGGCCTCGCGCCTGGTCAACGATGGCGGCCGCGGCCACACCAGCTCCCTCTTCGTCAACGTCAACGAGAAGGAGAAGCTCGAGAAGCACGAGAATGCGATGAAGACCTGCCGCATCCTCATCAACACCCCTGCCGCCCAGGGTGGCATCGGCGACATCTACAACTTCATGCTCACCCCATCGCTCACGCTCGGCTGCGGCTTCTACGGCGGCAACTCCGTCTGCGGCAACGTCGGCGTCCAGAACCTGCTCAACATCAAGTCCGTGGCGGAGAGGCGTGAGAACATGCTGTGGCTTCGTACCCCAGAGAAGGTCTACTTCAAGAAGGGCTGCCTGCCCGTCGCCCTCAACGAGCTCAAGGACGTCTACCACAAGCAGCGCTGCTTCATCGTCACGGACCAGTTCCTGTACATGCACGGCTTCACCAAGCCCATCGAGGACAAGCTCGACCAGCTGGGAATCGTGCACTCCAGCTTCTGGAACGTCGAGCCTGACCCGTCGCTCCAGTCCGCGCTCGAGGGCCTGCAGCAGATGAATGCCTTCCAGCCCGACTGCATCATCGCCATGGGCGGCGGCTCCGCCATGGACTGCGGCAAGATCATGTGGTCCATGTACGAGAACCCCGACGAGAAGTTCGACGACATGTCCGCCGACTTCATGGACATCCGCAAGCGCGTCTACACCTTCCCCAAGATGGGCAAGAAGGCCTTCTTCGTCGCCATCCCGACCTCCTCGGGCACCGGCTCCGAGGTCACCCCGTTCGCCATCATCACCGACAAGACCACCGGCGTTAAGTGGCCCATCACCGACTACGAGCTCATGCCCAACATGGCCATCGTCGACACGGACAACATGATGAGCCAGCCCAGGGGCCTCACCGCCGCCTCCGGCGTCGACGTCCTCACTCACTGCCTTGAGGCCTACGTCTCGATGATGGCGTCCGACTACACGGACTCCTTCGCGCTCCAGGGCATGAAGCTCGTGTTCGAGTACCTGCCCCGCGCCTTCGACAACCCCAACGACGTCGAGGCCCGCGACCACATGGCCAACGCCTCCTGCCTCGGTGGTCTCGCCTTCGCCAACGCGTTCCTCGGCCTCAACCACTCAATGGCCCACAAGCTGGGTGCCTTCCACCACATCCCGCACGGCCTGGCCAACGCTGTCATCCTCACCCGCGTCATGCGCTACAACGCGGCCGAGCGTCCCACCCGCATGGGGACCTTCCCCCAGTACGACCATCCCAAGACGCTGCACCGCTACGCCGATGCCGCGCGCTTCTGCGGGGTCACGGGCAAGGACGACAAGGAGGTCTTCGAGAAGTTCCTGCTCAAGATTCGCGAGCTGTTCGACCACGTGGGCGTCAAGCACACCATCGCCGAGTACAACGTGGACGAGAAGAACTTCCTCGACACGCTCGATGCGATGACCGAGCAGGCCTTCAACGACCAGTGCACTGGCACCAACCCGCGCTACCCGCTCATGAGCGAGATGAAGGAGCTGTACCTCGACGCCTACTACGGCCGTCCCGCAAGCTCCTACGAGGACTAGTTGGTCACAACGTCGAGGCACCAAGACCAAGGAGGCTCAAACAATGAGGCTTTCGGATAGCAAGGTCGAGCTCATCAGCCGTGGAAACAAGGTCGTCTATCAAGACGGCGAGAGGGTCGTCAAGGTCTTCAACACCGAGAAGCCCGCTGCCGACGTGTTCAACGAGGCGCTGAACATCGCCCGCGTCAATGGCTCCGGTGTCCGTTCCTGCGAGGTCCTCGAGGTCTCTCGCGTGGAGGAGGGAGACCATAAGGGCTCCTGGGCAATCGCCAACAGGTACATCCCGGGCACCACGCTCCGCCAGCTCATGGACGACGACAAGGCTAACGAAGACAAGTACCTTGCCATGTTCGTCGATCTGCAGACCGAGATCCACGAGGCAGAGGCACCCCTTCTTAACCGTCAGAAGGACAAGCTCGCGCGCATGATCGGGTCCTGCAAGCAGATCGACCCCACCACGCGCTACGACCTGCAGATGCGCGTCGACGGCATGCACTCCGGCACCAGCATCTGCCACGGTGACTTCGTCCCGTCCAATGTCATCGTCTGCGACGAGGACGACCAGCTCTACCTGGTTGACTGGGCGCACGTCACCGCTGGCATCGCCGAGGTCGACGCTGCCACGACCTACCTGCTTCTCAAGCGTCGCGACGACGACCTTGCCGAGAGGTACCTGGACCTCTACTCCACCCAGACGGACACCCCCAAGCAGCTCATCCACTACTGGCTGCCCGTCGTTGCCGCCGCGGAGCTCGCGCGTGGCCGCAAGGAGAACGAGGAGTTCCTCCTCAGCTGGATCAACGTGGGCGACTACGAGTAGGCGTTCCCACACCAGGGGTATACATGGGGGAGGGGGTCGGAGCGTGCTCCGGCTCCCTCCCTTTCCCATTCATGGCTTTAGCCTGTGTCGCGCCACGCGCGACACAGAGAACCACCCGCTCA
>ERZ1643246.683-NODE-683-length-41838-cov-8.817031_pt1 | contig 41838 bp, 35 predicted proteins | sample MGYA00579265_ERZ1643246 | MGnify/ENA primary metagenome ERZ1643246 (study PRJEB29033, sample SAMEA4952261) | chicken gut metagenome | biome: Broiler Chicken; feature: Gastrointestinal Tract; material: Caecum | place: Ireland | collected 2018 | study: Broiler... | reverse complement strand
AGCCATTCTTTCACCTGAGAGACATCCACTTTTAACACACCGGCAATCACGTCTTCTTCTATTCCAATTCTGGCCATCTCCACCGCAGTCTCTCTGGCCTTACGCATCTCACCCTCTGCTCTTCCAGCCTTTCTGCCTCTGGCCTCGCCTCTTGCTTCACCCGCCGCAAAGGCTTCCTCCTGCTGTTTTCTCCTGTGAATCGTATCGTCAAAAATCACATCCAGCATACTTGTCACCTCCTCCTGTCTGCTGAGAAGATACTCCTTTAAAATATTATGATCTATACAGTATCTGAATAATTCTTCTGCCGCCTTACTTGTTCTTCCATACTTTTGAAAAAAATATTTTACCTGTTTTGTAAAAGAAATATACTGGCTTAAAATATCCTTTTCTTTTTTCCCATTATATATCATGTGCACGGTCAGTTCAACATCTTTGCAAGCGCCGTGGAATATGTGTTCAGAGAGTTTTAGCACCGCCGGTCTGCTTTTGTGCTCCCCTGTATAAACTACATATAACTCCGGTATTGGCAAATTCAAATTCCTTGACGAAAACACATCCAGACCATTCTGAACAATGTAATTCTTCCAGATCTCCGCCAGGTATATGAATATCCGAATTACAATATTCTCGCTCCACGTCGTCTGTGCCTCTATCATAATAAGAAACTTACCGCCTATGTACATGCCCAGATCGTTTCTGATGCCATTCGTTATCTCTTTTGTGATAGTCAGATATGAAATATCCGCTTCTGTTGCCGTTGTATCCTCCGGATGCAATATTCGGTATAACTGCAGCGCATATTCGGGCTCAAGGAACAGGTGTCTGAATATACTGTCTTTTATTTTACGCTTTGGTATCTTGTCATTATCATCATTGATCGATGCGGTACTTTGCGGATTATTTTTCCTTTTGCTTAAAAATGAATCTGCATAATCCAAAACTTCACCCCGCATTTTCTATTTACAATTGCAATTGTATTTTTATTATATAATAAATATCATATTTATCAATACTTTTTTTATAAAAATATTTATTATTATATATATTCGAGGCTCGCACATTTTTTTATAAAATGCACATCAGCATATCTATTTTTAAATCGGACAGGGGAAGCTCCTTCCCCTTCCGATTAACGCGATCCGCCCGGCTCATGCCGAAGCCGCTCGCTGTCCGTTGCCCGTCGGGTATCCTCTCACTCCGGCAGCCGATATCCCCGTTTCAGCACCAGCCGTTTCCACTGGATCTTGGTCTGGTACAGGTAAATGTCTTTTTCGCCTTCGGATTTTGCTTTGAGGACTTCGATGGGCGTGCGGCAGTAGATGCCTCCTTCGCCGGAGTCGTTCCAGCCAAAGATGTGGCGTCCTTCCTGCTCGGTCTGTTCCATGAGGCGGCTGACCTCCTGACCGGCGGCTCCTTCGGGAATGTTTTTGATGTCAAGGAGTTCTTCCGGGGTCTGGAGGCAGACGGAGAGCAGGACGTTGGGCGACTTCTGCCAGGAGGCTTCCCATTCTTTTAAAAATGTGTCGAGACGCTCCGGGTTCTCCGCCAGCTTCGGTCCCAGGAAAATGGTGTCGATATGGTTCCATTCCAGGATGCCGGCCTGGGTTTTGGCGAATTTTTCTTCCATCACTTCCATGTTTTCCGCAGTGAAATGAATGGTTATGCAGGGAATACTGTCCTCCTGGGCTTTCATGGAAGGCAGGTCCGCGGTGGACACCCAGTATTCATAGTTTTCTCCACCGTCCTCCACATAGAGGGAAAGAACATAACTTTTTTCTTCCACATCGGCCTGCCGGCCGCAGCCGGACAGGGCAAACATTACCACTAACACGGCGGTTGCCGCCACTGCTCGCCGGGGCAGACGCCGGCAAGGTTTTCGAAACAATGCCAGCAACGGCAGCAGCACAAGCAGCGGAAAGTCCACCCATTTCTTATAAAGGACAAACCAGTGAAGAAGCTGCGTCTCTTCCTGGCCCGCCAGAAGGCAGGAAATGAGAAGCAGAAGTGCCGCCACTCCGGCGGTAATGACAGATACCCGAAAGCGCAGGGTCCTGCCATCAAAGATTTTGCCGCCGAAGATTTCTTCGCCGATTTTTCTGCCATAATACAGATAGCCGCTCAATACCCCCACCAGGCAGAGAATCCAGAAGACCGCCAGCAGGATATCAAAACGCTCCAGAAAACCGCCCGGCAGCCGGATCAGCTGCATCACTTTGATGACCGGCCACGGGGAGGAGGCCGTGATTTCTCCACCCAGATTTTCAATGGTCACAAACCAGAGAAGAACATTCCAGACGAGGACGCCTGCCACAGCCCGCCAGACAAGGGCTCTTCTTTTCTTCCACCATGCATCGGCTGCATCAACGGAATCTGCCACATCTTTTGCCCCTGAAACTTTTTGTTCGGGATCTCCATCCTCTGGCACATCTGTCCCTACATGGACACCTGCCCCAGCGCTTCCACCTGCCGCTGGACTTCCCTGCTGTTTTCCCTGAAACTGTTTCTGTATTTTTTCCTGCGTCTCTTCCTGCGGCGACCGCGGGCTTGAAGTTTTCCAGAGATTCCCGGTCACCGCAGGGACCAGGAACAGGAGAAATTCCAGCGGAGTGGAGCACAGCAGAAGAAGATATCCGTTGCCAAACACTGTGGCAACGTTATCTGTCAGTTCCGGCAGATGAAATTTTCCTTCCAGTCCCAGAATGGCAAAGAATACCAGAATCACAAAGAGCGCCATTATCCACGGAAAGAGAAGTTCCAGGAACCGGGCCCGCTTCTGCAGGGTAGTCTGTGTGCAGTACCAAAGCAGCAGGGCAAAGGGCAGGAGAATCATGAATAATCCCGTATCCGGCATGTAAATCTTCTGAATAGACAAACCAAAAAAATAAAACAGCGCCAGGGCGTTGACAAACAGGCGGAGCATGTACAAAACTCCCATCCACTTGCTCAGGACAAATCCGTAACCGGCGGACATTCCGGCGGGATTTCTTCTTTCCAGCCGCCGGATCAGAAACAGCAGCCAAACCGCAAATAACAGCAGGAATCCTGCGTAAGCCACGAGGGGCAAAAGTCCCTCCGAGCGGCTGCAGAGCGCCGCTGCCGCCGGAAAGGTGAGACCTGATGCCCCGACGCCTTCGATATAAATCATTCTTGTCAGCTGCCGCTGTGAGATTTTACTTTCGTTCAATGGTTCTCTTCTCCTTTCTCCGGGTCCTTCACCCGCCGCTCTGCCATACGGCAGATTCGTCATTTCTGATTTTCCCAACTGCGTTTTTGCCGGATTCTCCGTCCTTCCCTGGTGAACAGAGGCCGTTTTCTCATACAGCGCAGAGGATAGCGCACATACTCGTCTTTCCTGCCATCGTAGTCAAGATGTCCGCCACAGACGGACGGAAGCATATACGGGACGCCGAAGGATTCCAGCTGCGCCAGATGGAACAAAAGCGCCGCAAACAGAAGCAGATACCCGTAAATCCCCCACAGCGCCGCCGCAAAGATAAAAAGGAACTTCAGCAGGCGAAATACGGCGCCGAAGGATTCATTGGGCACAATGAAAGAAGCGATGGCCGTAAAAGACACCACGATGACTACGATGGTGCTGACAAGCCCGGCATCCACCGCCGCCTGTCCCACGATGAGACCTCCAACGATCCCTATGGTTCCGCCCAGCTGGCCGGGGATATGGATACCAGCCTCCCGGAGCAGCTCAAACTGAAACTCCATCAACAGCACTTCCAAAACCACGGGGATAACGATACCCGTTCTTGCCTGTGCCACCGATAACAGAAAAGCTGTGGGAAGCATTTCTGTATGAAAGCCGGCGATAGCCACGTAGAGTCCCGGAAATCCGATGGCAAATATTGCCGCCGCAAACCGGAGAAGGCGGGCAAAGGACGCCACCTCAAAGCGGGTATAATAATCATCTCCGGACTGAAAAAACATGCCATAAGTGACCGGCAGCAGCAAAACTCCCGGCGAATTATCCACTACCAGGACAATCCGTCCTTCCAGCAGCCCGCTGGCCGCCTTGTCCGGACGTTCGGTGTGCTGAAACTGCGGAAACGGCGTCCACGGATTTTTTTCCATGAGCTGCTCTACCATTCCTCCGTCAAAAATACCATCCAGACTGATTTCCTGCACTTTTTTCCTGACTTTATCAAGGAGCGCCGGCTCCACCAGATCTTCCATATAACAGATGGCGAGATCCGTCTTGGACCGCTCCCCCACTTTTGTATGTTCCATTTTCAATCTGGGATCCCGGATACGGCGGCGGATCAGCGCCGTATTTGTCCGGAAATTCTCCGTGAAACTGTCCTTCGGCCCCCGCATGACCATTTCCTGCTGGGTTTCTCCCACACCCCGGCCGGGGAAATTTTTTGTAGACAGGGACACCGCTTTTTCGCATCCCTCCACCAGCAGCAGAGAGTTTCCCGACAAAATATCCGTCAGCGCATCTTCATAAGTCTCCACAGCTTTCCAGTCCACAGTCTCCAGCACATGGTTTTCCACGAAAGACAAGCGATTTTCCTTGTCCGCCAGCACATTTTCCTGCAGCGGCCGGATGACGAAATCCTGAAGGGTCTGAGAATCTGTCAGGCCATCCACGTAAATCACCACCGCCCGCGTCTTTCCGTCTCCTGCATAGAACATGTTTTTTATCATATCCCCGCAGTTTTTCAAGGCATTTTCAAAAAATGCATAGTCCAGATCAAAATTGTTTAAAAGTTTTCCTTTGATTTTCTGATCCCTTCCGTATATTGCGTCCATGTCCCCTCCTGTCCCCGGCAGCGCGGCGCCTGCCGGCCCGTTCTCTGATCCACACCTGTTTTATCTGTCCCCTCCGCCGTTTTTGACGGCGTCCGAAGCCAAAAATTATCACAAAAAATGGTTTTCCTGTAGTATTCGGCAATAATGAAAAATTATACCTGTAATTTTTTGTACTTCTTATGCTTCTTTTCTTGATTTTTGTCTGAAATAAGATATAATTCATGTATACAAGATACACGGGAGGAACAATTTTATGGGACAACCCTTACATTTGAAAGCCTATGGAAAGGTGAATCTTGGGCTGGACGTTATCCGAAGACGGGAAGATGGATATCACGAAGTGCGGATGATCATGCAGACGGTCAAGCTTTATGACCGGATCATTCTGGAACGGAACCATTCCGGCAGAATTTCTCTGCGGACGAATCTGCCTTATCTTCCTGTCAATGAAAAGAATCTTGTTTATCGCGCCATTGATATCATACGGCGGGAGTATGGTATCAAAGATGGGGTCAGCGCAAATATTATAAAACGGATTCCCGTGGCTGCCGGCATGGCAGGAGGCAGCACCGATGCCGCCGCCGCCTTTGTGGGAATGAACCAGCTTTTTTCTCTGAATATCACTCAGGAAAAGCTTATGGAATATGGCGTCTCTCTGGGAGCCGACATTCCTTACTGTATCATGCGGGGTACCGCGCTCTCAGAAGGCATCGGAGAGATCCTCACTCCCCTGCCTCCGGTTCCCGGCTGTTGGTTTCTTATTGTGAAACCAGGTTTTTCCATGTCCACAAAGTTTGTGTACGAACATCTGACGCTCGATGAACACACCGTGCACCCGGACATTGACGGAATGGTGGACGCCCTGGGGCGCCGCGATCTGGACGGCGTGGCCGGCCGTCTGGGAAATGTACTGGAGCAGGTGACAAAGCAGCACTATCCCGCCATCGATGAGCTGAAAACTATCATGAATAAAAACGGAGCGTTAAATTCTCTGATGAGCGGCAGCGGCCCGACAGTCTTCGGCATTTTCACATCCCGGGAGAAGGCCGAAAATGCGGCGAGAGCATGCCGCCGGCACCCGGCAGTACGGCAGACCGCAGTCGTCCGGCCGTTTAATAAATCGCTGCACGCCAAACCGTCCGTGCACACGAACAGATAAATCACACAATGACAGGAGACTTCATATGAATCAGAATCAGGACCATTTAAAAGATACTATGAATGAATATCTTCCTCTCCGGGATGTGGTTTTCAATACCCTTCGCCGCGCCATTATCACCGGCGAATTTGCACCCGGAGAGCGTTTGATGGAGATTTCCCTGGCCAACCGTCTGGGCGTCAGTCGTACCCCCGTGCGGGAAGCCATCCGGAAACTGGAACTGGAGGGCCTTGTGATCATGATCCCAAGGAAGGGAGCGCAGGTGGCAAAGATCACCGAAAAAAGCCTCCGGGACGTTATTGAGATTCGCTGCGTGCTGGAAGAGTTCGCCGCTTCTCTGGCCTGCGAACGGATCACAGAAGAGGGAAAAGAGAAATTAAAAGAAGCGCATCAGCAGTTTGTGGACGCCGTGCAGAGCCGCGATATCCTCGATATCGTGGAAAAAGACGAAAAGTTTCACGACGCCATCTTCCAGGCCACCAGCAACGATAAGCTGATTACCATTATCAATAATCTGCGGGAACAGTTTTACCGCTACCGCATGGAATATGTCCGGGATATCGAACAGCATTCTGTACTGGTCACAGAACACGAAAATCTTCTCCACGCCATATTTAACCATGACAGTGAGACGGCCAAACAGATCATGCGGACCCATCTGAAGAATCAGCAGGAGGGCGTTATTCAGGCCATTAAAGAATAGCAATACGACAAAAGACAAGCAATACAAACTCTCAGGAGGCATTTCCATGAAATGTCCCTTAAGACAAAAAGGCATCCGTTTCCGGAAGGTTCAGAATACATTTTCTGAAATATCCGGATAACGGATGCCTTTTTATGGTTTAAATACCTTTTTCTATTATCTGCTCAGAAAACTGTGCAGGAAATTGGAAATTCTCTTGTAAATATAAAAAGTTACGATACCGTTGATTCCCGCTTTGATAATGTTGAATGCGATGATAAACGGCATCAGGCTCCATACAGTTCCTGTCGGAACTCCCATGAACGCCGGGGTGATGATCATATTGGCCGGTATCATGACAAGCGCCATCACCGCCATTCCCGCGAGAAGTCCGATGAGTGCGGTACGTCTTGTCTTTCTGCTGTAATAAACGGTTCCTGCCACCAGAACCAGCGCGCTTGTGGCGATGATGTGCATCAGAATGCCGTAAAATCCACTTCCCGCACTGACTGTCACACCCTGTACAATGGCAGTCACAAATGTGAGCATCAAACCAGCCGCCGGGCCGAAGGCAAAGGTGCCGATAAGAATCGGGATATCTGCCGGGTCATATTCCAGGAACGGAACCATCGGCATAATCGGAAAATGAATCAGATAGACCAGTGCAACGGAAATTGCCACCATCATGGCCATGGTAACCATCTTCTTGGTCCTGCCGATCCCCTCCAGTGTACCGGCTCCTGTCTGCGGGTGTGCTTTTGCTTTCGCGCGTGCCTGATGGCGGCGCATTACTTCGTCTGACATGCAAATTCCTCCTCAAAAATAATATTTTCGAAGAATCTGCCAGGTATTGTGCTGAGCTGATATTCACGAAATTGTCTGTGGAACAGGAAAGAATCCTACAAGGCAGGATTCTCCGCCTGCGGCGGGTCGCAAAAGCGACATCTTCCTATCCGCCGCAGTGCGATCCTCGCGGAGCGTTTTTTATTTCACAGGAATGCCATTTCCTGCGAAATAAAAAAGTCCTGAAATATAAATTTCAGGACCACAAAAAACATTGATCAGCCATCGTTTCTTTCATCCGGACTATACCGTTGGTATGGGATTCCAACCCATTCAACCTCCGTGTACACTGCATCTTCATGAAATACATTCAAAAGCATCGATATATTTCGAACTCTCTTTGACTCCATTTGCGTGAAAATGTATCTGTACCCTTCTGGCTCGTGGACTTAAGGTCTTGGCCTGTCACCACCAGTGAGGAATTACACCTCGCCCTGAAACAGATTTTTCTGATTTTTATCATAGCACTGTTCCAGGGTTTCGTCAAGATTCATTCTCCGATAACCGCGTCCATGGCTTTGATAAGAAACAGTTTCCGCCCGCTTTCCAACGGTTCCTCCACATTTTCATTATATTGTTTGATCTTATCGATGGTCGTTCCGTACCGCTTGGCGATGTTCCAGAGAGTATCACCTTTTTTGACAATATAACCGGTAATGGAAGGTATCCTGGCAATCTCTTCCTCGTCAAACGGCAGATCTTCTACTTCATCGATCATATCCATCTTCACCTGGGCAAATCCGGTCACGTAGATTCCTGCCACCGCACGGATTTCCAGCTGATTTCCGTCCACCACATAACCGCCGATCTGTTCCAGAACTCCCCGGATCTCACATCGGTCAGACGGACTTACCGACTGGGTTTCCACCAGATATTCAAAAGGAATGACCACTTCCTTTGACTGGATCGGCGCACCATCGTCCCCGGCAATATAAAGTACCTTACAGAAAATCAGCCCTTCTGTGGCAATCCCTTCCTCTTCCAGTCTGAAATCTTCAATTTTTACCGTTCCTTCCACATTTAATACCTGCAGCAGCTGATGAGGATCTCCTTCAGAGTTCACCCGGTAATTTATTTTTGTTTTAGCATTATTCTGGAAAATCAGATTCTCAAACTTCACAGGTCGGGTTTTCAATTTCAGTTTCCGGTTATTGGCATACATATCTTTGAGCACCGGCATCTGAAATTCCCGGTAGGCCTTCAGATCCAGCTCCAAAACGGCATCCACTTCCACGCTGCGCGGTTCCCCGTCTTCGTCGGGTTTAATAACAGACTGATGGCTGCCCAGAGCCACCGCTATATTGCCGATGAGATTCTCCTGACTGTCGGAACATTCCAGCTCGTTGGTAAAGGGAATCTCCCAGTCATAATACTGCACCGGCTCCTGTTCTTCCTCACTGCGGTATAAGATAAACAAAAACAGTTCTCCACGAATCGAAAGCTTTCCCTCCATCATCCGGACATCCACATCCCGGAGCTGCATGGAATTCCACAAAATCTCCCGGATGTTCGGCTTGCCGGCCGGCAGCGATACATCGGCTCGGATCCTCTGGATATCTTTTTTGTAGAGCATAATCTCTGTCATGGGAGCGGACTCATACAGACACTGTACATTGTCCTTTTTCTCCACACCGACGCTGCATTCCACAAACTTCGTTTCCGATATATGTATGTGGAAAAATAAAACGGAGCGGACGCCGCATTTTCTGGAATTGATGACTGAGACCGTCAGATCCTCCAGATCTACCGTTACTTTCGCTGTATCCGTAGTCTGGGCTCCTTCCACATTCATAAACTCTTCCAGAGAAAATTCATGCTCCATACAGGAAATTCTCTGTTCTTTTTCCGCACTCAGATACAGAATCTGTACCAGAAACATCCCGCGGATACGGATGCGGTCGGTCAGAATTTCAATTTCATCGATATGAACCTCGCCCCGGCTCTCCACGATTTTTTCCACGTCCGGCTTTGTATCCGGCACATTCATATCCTGATCTATGGTAATCTGTACATTTTTTTCCAGCTTTAAAATACCGGACTGCACCGTTTTCTTCTCAACCTTCATAAAATCCTCCCTCACACCATTGCCCTGCACACACTGCCAGATGGCAATTTCTCCTGATTTCTATGCATTATATGCTCCTCCTTTTCATTATATGCATGGCTATCTTTCGCCAACGTATCACAGCCCATCTCATGTGTACAGAATACATCAGGAATCAATGACACAGAATACATCCATCTGCGGGCAGCGTACCACAATATATGGATATGTCTCCGTCTCTATACTGTCCTCCCCGGCGGCCGGTCCCATGAGCTGCGTTCGCAGAAAGAGGGTCTCCCCGCTGCGCCAGCACTCCTCGATCCTTACGCTGTACCCACTGAAATCCTTTTTCCCGTAACACACGACCAGATAAATGTACATAGAGTTCCTGTACGTGAAGGTGACGGGCTTTTTCTTTTTCTCTTTCAGAAGAGTTTGCAATTGTTCCGGAAGGCTGGTATCTTTGCAGATCACATACTCCACCGGTTCTTTTTTCCCGCCGAAATTCAGATTCTTCACGCAGCCTGTCACAGACAGGCAGAAGACGGCCAACAGACATAAAAGCACCGCCCGACATACCGGCCCCCTCTGTGCAGCCCCGGATTCCGTCAACTTTCTGTGGATCATGGGAATCCTCCCGTTTTCTATTGATTTTGACAGATAAGATTCTTCCTTTATGTATATGCGCTGATCTTCCGTTTTCTTCATGAAATTTTTTGTTTTCATACATTTCTCCGGAAATATACCGCCAGAATCTATCGGAAACCATCTAAAATCCCCTCTTAGCAAATAGGTGAAAATATGATATGATTGTTGTCAAAGTGCTGACATTTCTTTGATCATTTTATAATGTAAGGAGGGTTTTCCCATATGAAATTATATATTCCAAAACAGGCTGCCAGCATCATACAGACCCTCTCTTCCCACGGATATGAAGCGTATGTGGTGGGAGGCTGTGTCCGGGATTCCATCCTCGGCAAAACGCCTTCCGACTGGGACATCACCACCTCCGCCAGACCGGAGCAGGTGAAAGCGCTGTTTTCCAAGACCATCGATACGGGAATCAAACATGGTACGGTCACAGTGATGATGGATAAGACCGGTTATGAGGTGACCACCTACCGCATCGACGGTGAATACGAAGATCACCGCCGTCCCAATGATGTGACCTTCACCACCAGCCTCCGGGAAGATCTGATGCGCAGAGACTTTACCATCAATGCCATGGCTTACAATGACACCGATGGTCTCATTGATCTCTTCGGCGGTATGGAAGATCTGGAGCACAAGGTGATCCGTTGTGTGGGGCAGGCCAAAGACCGCTTTGAGGAGGACGCCCTGCGGATGCTGCGGGCCGTCCGCTTTGCCGGGCAGCTGAACTTCCGTATCGAACATTCCACCCGGGAGGCCATTGCTGAATGCCATGAAAATCTCCGGGACGTGAGCGCCGAACGAATTCAGATGGAACTGCTGAAGCTTCTCATCTCCGATCATCCGGAGATTCTGAAAGAAGCCTATGCCACTGGTCTCACCGGCATATTCTTTCCGGAGTTTGACCGGATGATGGAAACAGAACAGAAGAATCCCCACCATTGTTATTCGGTGGGCGAACACACTCTTCATGCCGTGCGCACCATCGAGCCGAACCCTGTGCTTCGTCTGACCATGCTTCTTCATGATGTGGGCAAGCCGGTCACAAAGACCACCGATGAATACGGTATCGATCATTTTTATAATCACTACAAAGTGGGGGCAGACATGAGCAAGGAGATTCTGAAACGTCTCAAGTTTGACAATAAGACCGTTCAGATCGTCTACCAGCTCATCTCTCACCATGATATCCGTTTTAAAGATCCGAAAACCAACGGACGCCGCCATGTCCGCAAAGTGATGCATTCCATCGGGCCGACCTTGTTTCCTTATCTTCTTAAAGTTATGGAAGCAGATGTCCGCTCGCAGAGTGAGTATTATCAGGCCGAAAAGCTTTCCATTCTGAAAGAGACCTGGGAAGCCTATGAAGAGATTCTGGAAGAAAAGGACTGCCTCTCCTTAAAGGATTTAAAAATCAACGGCAACCAGCTGAAGGCGCTGGGTATCCGGGAGGGAAAGGTCATCGGCGCTATTCTCAATACCCTGCTTTCCATGGTTCTGGAACACCCGGAATTAAACGAATATTCGTATCTTAAGGAACTTGCCCTTAAGATTTATAAGCAGCTCCGCTAACGCGGGGCTGTTTTCCCTTCTTACTTTCTGTCATAACCTTCCGGTGCCGGTCATAGGATAGACCATGCTACCGGAAACCTGCTTTTTTGTTTGGAGGGATTGTTGTGAACGATAAGTACCGTGAATTATTGGAGCAGTATGATGTGAAGGTCCTTTCCACCTTTCGGAGCCGGGGGACTTTTCAGTGCGAGACAGACCAGGGGCTTGCCCTTTTGAAGGAATATCACAGTTCCCTCCGAAAGCTGGCCATCGAATACGAATGGAAAGAAAAGCTGGCCGAAGCCGGTTTTCTGCTGACAGACCGGTATTTTATTTCTAAAGAAGACAGTCTGGTGGTTTATGACCGCTACCATACTCCTTTTGTCTTAAAACATTATTTTTCCGGACGGGAATGCGATCTGCACAGCGAGTCGGATGTATACGCCGCCTGCCGGAACCTGGCCCGGCTGCACAAAATCTCTGCCGGCATCTCTGACATTCCCTTTGAAAACCCCCGCACCGAGTCCATCGCCGTTCTTTTTGCCCGACGGAATCAGGAACTGCGGACGATCCGGCGTTATGTTGGCCGGCTCAATAAGAAGAAGTCTTTTGAGCTCCTCTACATGAAATATTTCCATGCCTTTTATGAGGAAGCCGTTCACGCTCTTGATACATTGCAGCAGATGGATATACAGGATGACTCTCCTGCCTGCGGCGTCTGCCACGGCGCCTATCACCATCATAATATCCTGATCCTCCCGGACGGTTCTGTGGCAACAGTAGGTTTTGAATCCATCTGTTATCAGCCTTATCTTATGGATCTCTATCTGTTCCTGCGGAAAACCATGGAAAAAAATCACTATGACCGCAGGCTTTTTGAGCGGGGAATTGCCGGATATTCTGAATATCTTCCCCTGGACGGCAGCAGTCTGCGCTTTCTCTATCTTCTCTTTTTATATCCGGAAAAATTCTGGAAAATTTCCAATCAATACTACAACCGGAGGAAAAGCTGGATCTCCCCAAAAATGCTGGAAAAACTGGAGAAAATCCCTGAGCAGAATCAGGAACGGAAGAATTTTTTACAGTATTTTTCCCGGTATTTGTTGAAATGAAAATTGTCATTCTTATGTAAATATGCTAAAATGTTCGGGTATAGATACTATTTACAAGGGAGAGTGATTTTCATGGCTTACATGGCTTTATATCGAAAATGGCGCCCGAACGATTTTGATGAGGTACAGGGTCAGGATGCCATCGTGCAGACCCTGCGCAATGAGATCATTTACGACAGAATCGGTCACGCATACCTTTTCTGCGGCACAAGGGGAACCGGAAAGACATCCATTGCGAAGCTTTTTGCCAAGGCGGTGAACTGCCAGCATCCGGTGGACGGCAATCCGTGCAACCAGTGTCCGTCCTGCCAGGCCATTAACAATCAAAGTTCCCTGGACGTTCTGGAAATTGACGCCGCCTCCAACAACGGCGTGGATCACATCCGGGAAATACGGGAACAGGTACAGTACTCTCCAGTTGAGGGTAAATATAAAGTATATATCATCGACGAGGTACACATGCTTTCCTCCGGCGCTTTCAACGCACTTTTGAAGACACTGGAAGAACCGCCGTCCTACGTCATATTTATCCTCGCCACCACAGAGAAACACAAGATTCCGGTGACGATCCTGTCCCGGTGTCAGAAATATGATTTCAAACGTATTTCCATCGATACCATCACCAATCATCTGGTGCATCTGATGGAAAAGGAAGGGATTCCGGCAGAGGAAAAGGCGCTTCGATACATTGCCCGGGCTGCTGACGGCTCCATGCGTGACGCATTAAGTCTGCTGGATCAGTGTATTGCCTTCTATTTGAATCAGACTCTTACCTATGATAATGTTCTTGAAGTGCTTGGCACGGTAGACACTGCAGTTTTCAGTCAGCTTCTCCGAAACATTCTGGCGCAGGATACCATTGCCGTTCTGCATACTGTGGATCAGATGATCACGGAAGGAAGGGAGTTATCCCAATTCCTGGCAGATTTTCTCTGGTATCTGCGTAATCTTCTGATCATCAAAGATCAAAACGGCATGGAAGACACTCTTGATCTGTCCACAGAATCCATCGCCGCCCTTCAGGAAGAAGCATCTCTGATCGAAACCAGCACTTTGCTCCGCTTTATCCGGGTTCTGTCTGATCTGTCCGGTCAGCTTCGGAATGCCACCCAGAAGCGGATTCTTCTGGAAGTGGGATTTATCCGCCTGTGCACTCCACAGATGGAAACAGATTCCGGAAGCCTTCTGGAACGGGTACACATGCTGGAAAAGAAAATGGCTGAGGGTATTCCGGTCCAGGCAGCCGGTCCGGGAGGATACGGTGCGGCAGGCATTCCGGGAACCGGCGGCATGGGCACAGCTTTTGGCCCGGGAGGTTCCGCTGGTTTAGGTGATGGCACCCCGGGAGGTCCGGGCGGCAGCTCTGCAGCCGCTTCTGAGAACGCCGCGGCAGCTCTGGAGGAGCGCTTTTCTCCGGCCGAGGCCGCTGATTTAAAGGCCATCGCTTCCAGCTGGAATACCATTGTGGGACAAACTGCTATGCCAATGCAGAAGTTTCTTCAGGCAGCGCGTATCGCTGTTTCAGAAGACAGCAGTATCATTCAGCTGATTTTTGAGCGTGACGATATCGAAAAGAATTATTTCGAGAGAAATCACCAGCATAACCTGGGCATTTTGTCCGATATTGTCGCTGAACAGACCGGAAAACGGGTGAAATTTGAATGTTCCGTCCGCAGTCATGATACCGGCGGACATCCATCTAATTTTATCGATTTGAGCAAAATCCATCAACAGGTAATTTTTGAATAATTACCTCAGATTTATTTTATAACCAGCTGTTACAACCAGCTGCTACTTTATTATATTATTTATGGAGGTTTTTTATTATGGCAAGACGAGGAGGTTTTCCAGGCGGAATGCCGGGAAACATGAATAATCTTATGAAACAGGCACAGAAGATGCAGAAACAGATGGCAGAGACCCAGCAGGCTCTGGAAGAGAAGACCTATGAGGCTTCTGCCGGCGGCGGCGTTGTTTCCGTCACCGTTTCCGGCAAAAGAGAAGTCACCGCTGTCAAAATCGCAGAAGAAGTCGTTGACCCTGACGATATCGAGATGCTGGAAGATCTGATCATGGCCGCCACCAATGAGGCTCTTCGTGCCATGGAAACAGATTCCCAGAATCAGATGGCCAAATTTACCGGCGGTCTTGGCGGCCTGGGCGGAGGTCTTGGCTTCTGATGAATTATTACGGAACTCAGGTTACCAATCTGATCGAAGAACTGCGTCGTCTGCCGGGTATCGGCAGCAAATCCGCGCAGCGTCTCGCATTTCATATTATCAATATGCCGGAAGAGCATGTGGAACATTTGGCTGAGGTTCTCGTCAGCGCAAGGAAAAATATCCGCTACTGTAAATGCTGCTGCACACTGACAGACCGGGAGATCTGTCCGATCTGCGCCAGTGACAAACGGGATCACAGCACCATCATGGTGGTAGAACACACTCAGGATCTGGCCGCCTATGAGAAAACCGGACAATATAACGGTGTCTATCATGTCCTGCAGGGCACCCTTGTTCCAAGTCTCGGAAAAGGCCCGGACGACATCCGGTTTAAAGAACTTGAAGAGCGCCTGGACAAGACTCCGGTCAAGGAATTGATCCTGGCAACCAACTCCAGTCTGGACGGCGAGGCAACCGCCATGTATATCACAAAGAAGGTCAAGCCAAGGGGTATCCGGATTACGCGAATCGCCAGCGGCGTCCCAATCGGCGGCGAACTGGAATACATCGATGAAGTGACTCTCTCGCGGGCTCTGGATGGACGAATTGAGCTATAACTAACCTTTAATATTTCACTTATCAACCACGGGATCGTGGCCTGTCCACATCCCGGACTTTACTGATTACTCACGTAAAAGAAAGGAAATGGTACAATGAAGAGAATTGGTATGTTAACAAGCGGGGGAGACTGTCAGAGCTTAAATGCCACCATGCGTGGCGTTGTAAAAGGCCTGTCACATCTGGAAGGCAATGTGGAATTCTACGGTTTTGAAGACGGTTACAAAGGTCTGATCTATGGTAACTACAAACGTCTGACTCCAAAAGATTTTTCCGGTATTCTGACACGGGGCGGTACCATTCTCGGAACTTCCAGACAGCCATTTAAATTAATGCGCGTTCCTGATGAGAACGGCGTTGACAAAGTGGAAGCCATGAAATCCACTTATAGATATCTGGATCTTGACTGTCTGGTAGTTCTGGGCGGAAATGGAAGCCAGAAATCTGCCAACATGTTAAGCCAGGAGGGCTTAAATGTGGTATCCCTTCCAAAAACTATTGATAATGATCTCTGGGGAACAGATATGACCTTCGGTTTCCAGAGTGCCGTTGATATCGCAACCAACGCCATCGACTGCATCCACACAACCGCTGCTTCCCACGACCGTGTATTCATCGTGGAACTGATGGGCCATAAAGTCGGATGGGTAACTTTGCACGCCGGCATCGCAGGTGGTGCGGACGTTATCCTGATTCCTGAGATTCCTTACAACTTAAATCACGTCATCGAAGCCATCAAACGCCGTTCTGAACAGGGTAAAGGCTTCACGATCCTGGCTGTGGCAGAGGGCGCCATCTCCAAAGAAGACGCCAAATTATCAAAGAAACAGTACAAAGAGAGACTGGCACAGCGTCAGCATTCCACCGTGGGCTATGAACTGGCCGCACAGATTGAGGAAGCAACCGGCCAGGAAGTACGTGTCACCATCCCTGGTCACATGCAGAGAGGCGGAAGCCCGGTTCCTTTTGACCGTGTGATCTCCAGCCGTCTGGGTGCCGCTGCCGCTGAATTAATCCACAATGAAGATTACGGCAAGATGGTTATCATGAAAGGTTATGATATATCTTCCATCCCTCTGAAAGAGACTGCCGGCAAACTGAAATACGTTTCCCCGGACGACCAGATCGTAAAACAGGCCAAAATTCTTGGTATTTCTTTCGGAGACTGATATTTATGCAAAATAGCTGCCGCCGCATACCGTCGGCATGCATATTTCCGATTCTACACCGGCACAGACCAGTGTTTTGGATAGCAATATTAAAAAATCCTGGCGGAGATTTCTCTGTCAGGATTTTTTGTCGAAGAAAGAAAGTTCCTTTTCCTTTCTTCGGATTTATCGTACAAAAAGAACGACAGGCTGCCGAAGCAGCCTGCCAAAATCCATTATGAGGGGAGAGGATTTTTATAAGAATTAATCTTACGTGTTATAGTATAAAGAAAACTTGTGAACGTTGTGTGTTTGAAAACTTACTAAGTTCTGACAAAATCATTTCCGAATCGACAATATTCCTGTCAGAATAAATCCGAATACAAGGCCTCCCACATGGGCTGCGTTATCAACTCCTGTAGTCGTAAACCCATAGGACAGCGCCGATACGATGACGAAAATCATTCCGCTCAGGCCAATCTCTTCCATCCGCCGGCGTTTCTTCTGAAAAATATCCTTAAGCACCAAAAACAGCAAACCGCCCATGACTCCAAAGATTGCACCGGACGCTCCTGCGGATACCGTGTAAGGATCTCTTGCCAGTGTAAAAAACAGGGAAGCTGCCGAAGCGGCAATACCGGAGCCAAGATATACTGCCAGATATCGGACACTGCCAAGAATTCTCTCCAGTCTGGAGCCAATCAATAATAAAATAAGCATATTCTGTGCCAGATGATCCACGCCAAAATGCATAAAAGTGGATGTAAACAGTCGGTAAAACTCTCCCTTATCAACCACATCCGCCCACACCATAGCGCCATGCTCCGCCATGAAAGACGCATCTGTGACATTGCCCATCAGACTTAATATCAGAAATACTATAATATTCGCGGCAACCAGCGCTGTATTTACCGGGCGAAACATCCGGCGCAGCTCTTTCCTTCCTATGGATTGTTCCGTCGTCCGGTATGCATCCATGAACTGCTCCAGCCTGGCTTTCATTCCATGGAAATCACCTCTCTGATTCTCATAAATCAGCACCCTTGCGCCACTCTGATCCAGACACCATATATTGGGATACGGCGTAATCTCCTCCACCGTGCGTTCATCGGGCAGTCCCCGAAACAGCATCAATGTCAGCCGTTCCGTCTTCTTTCCAAACCGTATCATCAACTGATTCTCCAACTTCTGAATTCTCTCTTCCTGGCGGCTTACTGGCATCCGGTTCTGTCCCGGCAGCACCTCAGGTATAATCTCAATCAATTCTATTCTCTTCTCTTTATCTTTTATCCACAGCAGGCCGCCGTCCACCTGCAGTCTCTTAAATCCCTGTCCGGCAAGAAACCGCTGCAGCTCATTTATAAAATCCATGTTACCTCCAATATAAGCATTACCACAGTATCATGAAAATGATTATAGCCGGATTTTATAAAAAAGCAAATTAAAAATCTGTAAACTGATCCGTTCTCTGATTCCATATTGTTTCCGGACCCTGTTTTTCTAATGCTGCATCACTGACACAAAATCCTCTGATATCTCAAATCGGTACGCATGTACCGCGAATTGCACCACATCCCCCTCCCTAAGTTCCACCGCATCCCCTTCTACCCTGATATGATTGACCCAGGTTCCGTTGGTGGACTGCAGATCTTTTAACAGGTACATGCCGGGTATCGCTCCTCTGTCAATGACCGCATGTTTCCGACTCACCGTCTCATCATAGATTGTCAGCTGGTTAAGCCCCTTTTCATTGCCGATATAAAACGGAAAACTTTGCAAAGGAAACAATTCCCCTGACTCCTCACTTTTTAATACCGCCTGTCTTCTCAACCGTCCGGCATCCAGACGGACGGTTCCCTCTTCCGTTTCTGCCACATCCCGGGATAATGGCGGATTCGAAGAATTCCATGACGGCTCCATCGTATCATATATCCTTTTCCTCCCGTCAGGCTTCTCCCCATGCCGATCTTTCTTCCCATTTCTTCTCCGGTGTATCTGAAAGACTCCCTCTGCCAGCAGTACAACTATAATAATTGTTCCAATCCAATACCGATTCCTGAAAGGCAATTGCCCCTGCCCGAACAGGTAAACACCCATCATCACAGTTGTCACTCCCGCTAAAGCCATGGCAATTATCAGCACAATCTCCATTGCCAGAAACAGTTTACTTTTCTGCCGGCCATCCCATTGTTCTGCCGGCTTCTTTTCCCCCTTTCCGACTGCCTGTCCTTGTCCATCAGAGCTTCTGTCCGTCTTTCTCTCATCTGTGGAAACTTCCGCGGCAGAATTCTCCCGGGCAATCTCCTGAGCGAAGAAACTTTCATAAGAAGTAATCTCCGGGGCATCGTCCTCATAATCCAGACATTCCCGGATAAGTTTCTCCGAAAAACTCCGGTTTCTCATGAGCCAGTAGACATGGTAAATATACCGCACCGTCTCCGAATCTCCGTAATTGATTTCTGACAACATCCAGGAGAAAAACTGCTGGATCTCCCGCCCCATATCATATTCCTCATCGGGGCAGTACATCCACCGGAATTCATCTTCTCCTGTCTGGTAAATACATTCCGGCGAAAAGTCAATGTGGACGGGTGACAGCATAAGTTCTTCCAGTTCTTTTAGCAACTGCTGTATACTTTTCAGAAGACACCTGCAGTCTTCTTTTGAAAAATTATTGCCATGAGAACTATTCTCCTGAGATAACTCTGCCAGACTTCTGGCTTCAGATATATCATACAGCAATTTTACTGTTCCATCCTGCTCCCGGATCAGCATAGGCAGAAGAGTATCCGGATGATTATATCGAATGGTCTGATATTCCACAGCAAGAAAATATTCATTCTGTACGGATGCCGCCACTCTGTAAGTGCGCAGTCCTTCTTTTTCTATTTTCATCGTAAACTTGCCCCCAATCTCAGCTGTTCTTCCCAGGAATCCACCGGAGATGCTGTTGTACAGGAAAAAGATAACAGCTGTCCCATCATTTTCTCCACACCTCGAAGAGGCCAGCGAAAATGCAGTTCCGCTTCTGCCTTTACTTTCTGCATATTGATCGTCACGGAACTCTGATCCACTCTGGTGATCAGCAATCGTTCATTTATTCTCTTCGTCATCCTCTGCTCTGCTTCCGCCGTCAGTGCTTTCCGGCTGCCGGTCACCAGAAAATAAATATTTCTCGTCAGCAGCGCATGTTCATCATATTCTCCGGTAACAAGACTGCCGTCTGTCTTCCAGGAGGACGCCGCCTCCCCGGCAACACGCATTGCCTCACTTTTCACCGCTGACATATCAAGAAAAAAGAGAAACAAAAATACAATTCCCACCAAGATAAAAGATATGGCTGGAATGATCACTGCCGCCTCCACAGTCATCATCCCTTTCTCTTCCTTTACGATCTTGTCCAGCATACTGCCATCCTCCCTTCTCACTGTTTTGCTGCACACCGGCTGCACATTTTCATTCCTTCCGCTTCTTCTTTCGGAATTGTTCTGACCGTTCTCTTCAAGCCGCTGCAGGACAGAGAGGAATGATATTTATCTCCATATCTGGTCACATAAAGAACAGGTGGTGCCTCTTCGTCATCAATACATTTATCACAGGCATGATATTTCTTTTCTTTCAGTATCCGTTCTACATTACCTCCGCTTATACGCAGACAGATATGACTGCAGGACAGACTGGTATGATATACACTTCCATGTTCAGTCACATACACGACACCCGAACCTCCTCTGCCGGAGCCATCCCCACTTCCTTTTCCCTCCGTATAGCCACTGAAAATCCGCTGTGTTACCGCCGCCTTTTTAGGGAAAGAATACGTCCCTACAAAAGGGATATCTATCTTTAAACAGTAGACTGCGTTTATTTCCACCATTTCCTTTTCATCTCCGGATAATGAAGCCGATAATACAATGCCTGCCCGGCCGCCGGACAGACAACTGCTGTCCACCGGCGATTCCTCATATACCGATGAAAAAATCGCCTGCAGTCCGGCTGTTGTCAGCATGGAACGGGCCATATCTTTTACTTTCCGGGAAACATCTCCTGTACCTGCCACCTTTCCCCCTGCCTGTCCGCTTTCCGTCTTCCGGCCGTCAGAAGAATCTTTCCGGAAACTTTCCATCGCTTTCTGGGCAGCATACACATCCGCCGTCTTTGACAAGGCATATTGGATCTTGGCCTCTGTCATCAGAAGATTACCAAGCATCAGCAGCCCGGCTGCCGCCCATAAAAAAATGGGAAGAACCAGCACCGTTTCCACTGTGACGGAACCTTCACAGGAAGCAAAACGGAGTGCTCCCTTTCTCTTTTGAAGCCATACCTTGACTCGTGCCTGGAGAGACCGCATAAAAATTATTATTTTTACTACAACACGTATTGCATGACAGGAATTTCCTTTTCTGTATTTTATGAAGAGCACTCGGTTTCACCTCCTCCTTCCGGGCGGAATCTGCCGGATTCCTGCAATATCTGCCTTCCTCCGGCAAATCCTCCCATACACACCTTATTCTTCACTCAATAACTGTTCATTCGATCCAGTTCCACCGTAAACCCGCCTGTTCCGCTCTGCCCGGTACCAGGGAAAACAGTAAACCAGCCGCCGCAGGAAAATTCTGCCTCCCACCGAAAGGCAAATAACGCTTTTTCCATTAAAAAGCCCGGTTCCTCCAGCGCAACATTCAGCTGCATAATATCCATCATCCGGAACAACGCCGCACTTCTTTCCATCCTGGATAACAGAAACAGCTTCAGATAATCTTCATAATCCGCATTTACATTTCCCTTTTTCACCGGCCCTCTGTTTTTGAGAAGTGATACCGCATTTTCCAATGTCAGATTCCAGGTAGAGGCATCTTTCATAACAGGAACCTCCTCCCCGGTAAACAGCGCATGAACATCCAGCATAGATTCACCGAAACTGACTGCTGCTGTCAGAAGCACCTGCACCGCTTTTTTGGCCTGCGGGAATCCAAGGATTCCTGTCAGAGCAGCCGCCGCACTGCCTGAGGCGGCCTTCCACTGACTATTCTGTGAGAGGTACATATAATTTGACAAAAAACGCAGACACAATATCCGGTCAGCCACCGCTTTCAGATTATCCATATCTGACGCCTTGCCGGCGATCAGGTACTCCGTCTCATACTTAAGCGCACGTTCCACTTTATCATTCTCATCAACATAACTGGCAAAATTATCCTCAATATATTCCAGAAGATAAAATTCATCCGCCAGCACCCGACTACCGCCTTCTTCTGTCCGAATCTCTCCGAGCAGTTTCTTCCATTCGTCGACCTTTAAAAAAGACAGCGCTCCGGAAAAGAAATCCGCCGCTTCTTTCTCCGATACCCGTTGAACCGAGGGGAGATTTTCAGTATCCACAGACAGTGTCGATACTTCCCCCACATCGTCTGTCACATACACAAGAATTCCTGAACGGGTGATATTCGTCAGAAGCTCCCTCAGATCCTTCCATTGTATTCCCGTCTTTCCTCCGGTCTGTTCCTTGTCGTGATCCGAGGCACTCCCGTTATTTTCGTTGCCGGACTGACCTGCTGCCGTACCGTCATTCTGCCCCCCGGCACCGTCTGCTGCACTGCCGCTCTGTCCTCCGGCATCCGGCTCTCCGCCGTTTTGTCCCGACTGCCCATTATCATTTTCCGACTCCCTGATGGCTGATTCCGCCTCTCCCATGTCCGATTTGGCAAGAGAGTTTGCTGTACGAGCATCTCTGGCAGATTCTAAAAGCTCCTTCAGGCTCTCTCCGGCTTTCGCCACCTCCCGGTACTTCATCCACTCACGAATCTGATGTTTCAGATACAACCCATCCTCATCCACAGCCGTTTTCTCATCTGTGATGTCCAGGCGGCGGCAGGAAAACCGAAAGAAACTCTTCTTATCAAGATATTTCGCCAGATATTCCTTTCCATCCGTTTCCATGCGTTCTCTCTCTCGTGGATCAAGAAAAAAGAGATGATACCGCTCAAACAGATTTCGGTCATAATTGGCAAGAACATAATTTCCTGCACCTTTCACGGCGTCTTCCGCCAAAGAAGATTCCATGTAGCTGTACATACCTTCCAGCACACAGAGCGCCGCTCCCAGCAGTATAAAAAAAGTCAGAGCCAGAAAAACAGTAACCTGCCCGCCCTCCTGCCGGAGCATCAGCGTATTTTTCCGGCATTGTTTTCAATGGTGGAAAAAATAGTAGATACTACACTTTTTATATTGGTCTGGAAGATGATTACAAGACCGATCAGAACCACGATAATTAAGATCACCTCTACAACACCCATGCCGTCTTCGGAAACTGCCGCCATATAAACCCGGTTTCTGAAATAGGTATATATATTCTTCAAAGCTGCCATAGCATTATCCCTCCTCACGCTACAGTTGTCTGTCACTTTGTTCCAATATCCGCCGCATTGATGTACACCAGATTATCCGGGTCTCCACAGCATATGCTTCTGCTGCCTTCTCCTCCTATCTCAAAATCCCTGGAAACGGACGATGGCCGGAAACATCACCAGCAGCATCACCATACCCAGCAGCACGATCATCGGAAACAACAGCCTGGTAGATGCTTCTTCGCCTTCTTTTTTGGCCTGATCAATTCTCTGGCGGAAAGCTTCCTGTTCCATATGATTCATCAGCACTCTTCCTTCTCTCGTTCCTTTGGCCATTACCTGAAGCATTGTCAGCGAAAGCTTCTGATATACCGGCTCTTTAAATCTCTTTCCCCACTGCATACACGCTTCCTGCTGTCCCTCTCCCAGCTTCAGACAGGTATCCATACGCAGAATCTCTTCAAAAGCATAGGTTTTCTTTCTGTCCGGCCGGGACATATAGTCCACGCTGATCCGGTGCACTGCGGAGGAAAAGGAAAGTCCGGCTCCCATATACAGGGCCAACAGGTGAACAATCATTGGAAAATCCCTCAGGGTCTCTTTCCTGCACATCTTTTCCCCGTTCTTTAACTCCGAGACATTGCGCAGCAATAAAAGCACCAGAATAACTGCACCAAACATCAATACACTAAGCGGAGAAAAATCCTGTTTCTTTCCGGCACGGACTCCTCCGGCCAGAGCAGGCACCGTATAAGTTTTCTCTCCCCGGGTCTCTTTTTCTGTCTCCTTCAGACGATCCACAGCTTTCGTAAAAGGAGAGCTTTTCTTCTCTGTTTCCGGCTTCATAACCTGTATCTCAAAAGTTCTGTTCCAAATATAAGAACCGTATTCCGCAGTCACAGACACCTTCGTATGCAGGATGTCACCTTTCTTTAAGGAGAGACTTTTCTCCCCCAGACTTCCATCCAGCTGCAGATATCCCTGTTCTGCCGGCTGATAAGTGATATAAAAGGGCCAGCCATCCAGCTCCTCCTCAAAACACAATGCCTGTCTGACATTCTGCAGGGATGTGTTATCCCCTGCCATCTGTTCTTCCAGTTCGTGAAAGAACTCTTTGCGCAAAGAGTTCTCCTCCCGCCCGGACAGTTCCTGTTCTTTCAGGATAAGAGAATATTCCCGTTTCTGATCCTCCTTTTCCAGCACCACAGAAACTTCCTTCTCCCCCTCGCCGAAAGAATTCCTTTCAAAAATCAGATCTCCAGGTTCCAAAAAGCGGTAAGCTGCAATACTTCCCATGATCACTGCCAGCAGGGCCATCCCCCAGAAAATCAGGATTCCTTCTCCAATGAGAAATTCCTCTGCTCTCTTTTTCGTCTGCTCTTCCGTCTCTGCATACTGCCCGTCCATTCTCTTTTTGATATTGGCAGTCAACATCGTCCGGAGTCTCTCCGGAAGCTTTCCAAGCAAAAATACCACCGGTATCCGCAAAAAATCCCTGCTTTTCTTTTTTAATGTTGTCATATCACTCCGGGCAGATCTCCCGGAACCGCTTACACTGCGGTACTGTGACTTCCGTTCCATGCAGCCCGGCTGCCCTTTCTCTTCCAGTCCACGTATCACATGCGGATATCCATAATCTTTTCTGTCCAGAAAAAACAGAACACCGTACCGGCAATTACCGCTGTCATCAGCAGGTTACCCGCCGGTATCGTATACAGACTGTCCACATACCCCGGATTGGCCGCACGGAGATAAAGCAGTACGCCCAAAGGCATGAGCAACATAATGTTCTTCTCGAAAATACGCCCGCTCAAACTGACCTGAAGTTCCTCCGCCACCTCCATCTTATTCTGAAGATGCTCCATGGAATTCTTCAGGATGTCCACCACATTACCCCCGGTACTTTTTGCTATGTGCAGTACGACAGCGAACTCATAAATCTCTTCTGCCTGCGATTCCTGTGCGTACTCCATAAACACCTGCTCCACCGTGCGGTGAAGTTCAAGTCCCCGGACGATTCTCTGCAGCTGACGCACCGTCGGATGATGTTCCGAACGGTACAGTCCGGAAATCTCCCGGAGGCAGACCCGGCAGGCATTCTCCAGGGAATATCCTGCCTGCAGCGAAGTCATCAGCGACTGCAGTACTTCCCGGAACCCCTGAATATGCTGTTGCTTCCGGCGCTGCGCTCTCCTGTCCTTTAACACTTTATGGACCGGCAAAAGAAGAATCTGTAATGGCAGCATCCAAAGCAGATTGTCATAGCCGACCAGAGCCAGCAGAGCGATGATTCCCTCGCCGGCCAGGATGGTCACAGCCCAATCCTTCCACCGGTCTCTGCCTGTTTTATTTCGCATCAAACACCTCCATGGCCTGTGCATAGGCATGCATCTGCCCATAATCCCGCAGTCGTTCGGTCCGGGCCAGCCTGCCCCTGGCCGCAAGCCTCCCTTCTTTTTCCTCGTCTTCCCCTCTCTCATAGAGAAACAGAGGGTTCATCTGATATTCCTGCCCGTCAAAGTCAAGCAGCTCATAGATCTCAAGTATCTTTCTCTGTCCTGTGGAGAGCCGTCCCAGATGAATCAGAATATCCATCGCCGATGCGATCAGCCCCTGCACTGCCCGCAGAGGAATATCCATTCCCATGAGAACCATTGTCTCCAGACGCCGGAGAGCATCCCTGCACGAGTTACTGTGAATCGTAGACAGGGAGCCGCTGTGACCAGTGGAGGCAGCGTTGAGAAGGGCACCGGCCTCTTCTCCTCTGACCTCTCCCACAATAATCCGGGTCGGTCTCATGCGGAGACTGGCCTTGATCAGATCGTTCATGGTAATGGCGTTGGCTCCTTCAGCATTGGCGTTGCGCGTCTCCAGACGGACCAGATTATCCACATGATAAAACTGCAGTTCCGCGGAATCCTCAATGGTAATAATCCTCTCATCAGGCAGAAGATAACCGGCCAGTGCATTGAGCAGAGAAGACTTTCCTGAGTTGGTGGCACCACTGATCAGGATGCTGTATCTGCCCCTCACCAGGCAGGCGAGCACCGCCGCAAGCTCCGGCGGAAACTCTCCGCAGGCTGTCAGTCGCTCCATGGTCATGCCGCCTTTTTGAAACTTCCGAATGGTGATCACCGGTCCTTCCAGGGATACCGGCGGCAGCACAACGTGCACCCGGGAACCGTCCGGCAGACGCCCGTCCACAATGGGCACCGATTCGTTGACAATCCGGTTCAGCGGCGCTGTAATCTGATCTATCAGCCGATATACTTCCTCCTCAGAAAAAAATGTCTGATCCGTTTTTTTCAAAATACCGTTCTGCTCAACAAAGATCTTGGATGCACCAATGACCATAATCTCTGTCACTGTATCATCCCGCAGATATTCCTCCAGTACATCAAATCCTCGTATGGAGTGAAACAGCTGCTCCCGGAGTTCTTTTTTCTCAAAAAGTGTACCATAACTACTGTGCCCTGCTTCCAGAATGACCCGGTCAATCTCTCTGTAGATATCCTCGTCCGTCATCCGGTCGTATCCGCGGAGTCCTGCCAGCACTTTTCCGCGGAGCTCCTGCTTACTGAGCGGCCGCATCCACAATCTCCTCCCGATATCTTCGCTCACAAATACCATGGAACCGCCGGCTCTCTGACTGCATCGCCCGCTCAAGACAGCTGCAGGCGAAATGCTGACGCCGGTGACTCCTGGAATCGATGATCAACAGACGGTCAAACAGTATATTCAATGGGAGATGAGAAAAAATTCCACTGCCGAGTCCCACATATATATCTCCATATTCTCCACTCTCTTTCAGACATTGGAAAAACCACTGATACTCTTCCGGCATAAGTTCCAGCAGATCAAGGTACAGCCCCGGCGAATCCACGCGCCAGATACCATCTTCCTCTCTGGCCGCTTCTTTCACCATGGCAGCCATATCTTTGCTCCTTAAACCGATAAAATAACACAAATCTCCCATATTCCTGTTCTCACTCCGTGGATCCCCCACGTCTTCCATACCAAGGTAAAGATCTCCCGGCTTCATGCCTGCCGCCGCGATCCTCTCAAGCTCCGGCTCAAATACTGGAGAATACAGAGCGATCACCATCCCTCCGCCTCTGCCTCCGGCAGCTTCCAGCAGAGCTCTCCTCTTTTCAATCATCCGAATCAGTTCATCAGGCGGATGATACCGGCAAAAACAATCTTCTCTTTCCTCTCCGGAAATAAGGATACATCTTGCCGGAAAATCCGGCGGCAGCTCTCCTTCTTCCTGCATACTGTGAAAGAATCCTTCCTCCAGCAGATAACAGTCTGCTTCCTCTTCCGATGCCCGGAGAGTCTCCGGCTTCGTAAAACTGTGCAGCCGGAGGGAACCTGTCCAGTGTGTTTCCAGATATTTGCGCAGACGGCGTCCATATTCTCCTTCCTCTCCGATTATCATTGTAAACATAGACTGCCTCCTTCTTCCGTCCTCCATTCTCCTTTGTTATCCCACTGACACTATACCATAAATATCATTTCTTGTCTATTAGTATTTTACATTTTTTCTAATTTTTTCCAGAATCTTTCATTTTCTGTCCCGATACATTTTCCCCGGATTCCACAGCATATTTTTCCGCAATCCGCATAGGCTGTACCAAGTAAAGACAGGGAATCTCTTATGAATCAGAATCAGATCATCTTTTTATTTTCTGCTGCCGCCCTGGCCATCTATCTCATCTCTTACATAAAAAAAAGACCCGCAGCGCTCCTCTCCTTTTTCGGGAGAGGCGCCGCAGGTCTGTCCTACATCTATCTGTTCAACGCCTTTTGCGCCATCCGGGGTGTTGCCACCCATCTGGGCGTTAACCTGATCACCCTTGCCCTTTCCTTCTTTCTGGGCATTCCCGGCGTTCTGCTGGCTTACGCAGCCAATCTGCTGCGTTTTCTATAATATCCGCCCGCTGTCCATTCCAAATCATCCCTTTGCGCATCCATCCGGCCTGAAAAATACCGATGGACAGACACAGGGGGATGCTTTGCCCGCAGGCATCACTCTGTGGTCGCCTCCGGTGCGGAAGTATCCTGTCCGATCCCAAAGAAACTGAGAATTTTTGAAAAGAAATCCTTAATGGTCTGCCAGATACCTTCCGTGTTGAGGTTCAGTTTGCTGAGCTCATCATAAATATTGGACGCCTGTTCTTTCAGCTCGTTGACGTTGAGATCCAGGCTGTTGATCTTTTCCATGAGTTCCGCAATCTGCTGCCGCTGTTCTTCTGTCAGTTCAATCTGCAGCTTATCCTCACAATCTTCCACAATCTTCGTGATATCATCCACGCTGCTGATATCTGATTCCACGACCTCTTCCTTTACTAAGGCCAGGAACTGCTCTGCTTTATCTGAATCATCCAGAGATGACGCCAGATCACTGGTCACCACCAGCTCATTGGTAGCTGCGTCCTTACTCTCTTCCGTGATCGTCTCCCCGGTCATATCCTCATAAGCGGTCATGGCACCCACCAGAGCCGCCGTTCCCGTAATATTAAACGGCCCGGCCACTACCACGTCAGCATCGGCAATACCCGCTGTAGTCAGCGCATTTTCATACATCCCTTCTGTACAGTAGGTGATATTTTTGGTGGTAACATTGATTCCACTGCCCTTGCTGGTCTTCTCAATGAGAACAGAGGAAAGTGCCCGGCTTCCGATAACGGAAGCGCTGAGATAATTATCCAGATACTCATGCTCATCGGCGTTGGTAATCTGCACCACTCTGTAATCATCAAGATCCGCTTCATTCACTCCCAGAAGACGGAGCACCGTCTGTTTTTCCTCCTTATTCAAATCCGCTCCCAGAGACAGATACGGCTGTTCCACTCCGTCGGCAAAAACCGGTGTCTGACACAGCAGGATTCCCGCCAAGGCCAGCGCTGATGCTTTAATTATTCTTCTTTTCATACCTAAAACCTCCTGACTTAATTCCGCTTTCTTTTCCCGAATTGTATCACAGATTCGCCAGCTCTTCATCTGCCGGTATTTCTGTATTTTTTCGCAGTTCCCATTCTTCCCGTTTTCTGCGGATACAGGGAGAACTGAGGCATATCAGAATAAAGACTCCAAAACTGAGCAGCGATATCTTCCATCCTGCCGAAAAACCGGACGGTGTAAATGTCAGAGATATCTGATGTTCCCCCGGTTCGAGAGCAACAGCCAGGAAGGCATCGCCTATTTTCTCCGTCTCCGCCGGTTCGCCATCCACCAGCACCTTCCATCCTTTATCATAGGGAATGGAGAAAAGCAATTTCTGATTGTCTTTCGCATCAACATTACCGGAAATGTACCGGTCCGTCATTTTTTCAATCCGGAACGCCTGAGAAGTCATGTTCTTCGCAAGACTTTCATACAGGGAAGAATTAAAATCGGCCGCTGAAAGACGGACATATCCCGTCGGAGTCTCCCCTTTCAGCTCAAATTTCACCGTCAGCACACTTCCCTCTTCCACCTGTCCGATGGGCAGCATGTACCCGTCAATATCTCCCTGTCTGACCACAGTGCCATTGACAGAAATCTCTGCGTTCTCCACCTGGGTACCGTCATAGAAAATGTAAAGATCATCCATATCCTTCTCCACAGGAACAGAGAACACCATATTATCCTCCGAGGACTCCTCATATTCAAAGTAATACTCTCCATCATTGGTTCTCTCAGCCGTGCAGCCGGTGACCGCCGGGTCCGGAATATCCAGACCGTCGAAAATATCATAAATCCCATAACCGAAAGCACAAAATTCATTCTGCACCCGAAACGGGTAGGCACTCTCATAAAACCACTGGTCGATATCGTTGTTAATCATATATCCAATGGACATCCCCTCTGTGGGATTTTCATATACATCAAAATCCCCAAAGGTATCTTTATAAACAAAGTCTGTATAAAGTTCATCCTCCGGATGATAGTAAATGTACCGCACATCCAGCAGCAGATTGGTCACCGGCGTTGCACCCTGATACAGATACTCATTGGCTCCCGTATAAAAGCCCAGCGAATCCATCATCCGCACCATACCGTCTGTGGCCGTGGAACCAAACAGCCCCACCGCATTAAGGTCATACCAGGCATTCTCGTCAACCATTTTAGCGTCCGCCAGCTCACTCCTGTAAAATGTGCCGTCATCCAGACTTTTTACTGCTTCTTCCATATCTTCCGTGCCGGAGAAAAACTTCGGCACGCTGATCTGTCCCACATAATCAAAGCCCAGCACCGCCGTCACACACATTTCAGCCACTGCCACCACACTGAACGCAGTCACATGCCATTTCCGGTGTTTCTGATCAAAGCTCATCACAAAAAGGATCAGACCATAAAGGAGCATCAGCATACCCGCTGCGCCGTACATACCGTCATCCAGCGGGGACTCCGCCCAGTTTCTGCTGACAAAAAGCAGACTCACGCCCACCAGACAACTGAGCACCACCTGCCAGTTTCTTATACTGTCTTTGTGTTCAAACACCTCAAAGAGCATGGCGATGAGTACAAAACTAAACAGAAACGAAAATCGATTGGGAATCCCATACTGATTATGAAAACCGTGCCAGATAAAATTCAGGATATCCTCACTGAAACTCAGATAAAAAAATACCAGCAGCAATCCTTTTTTCAGTTTGTCCAGGAGCCGGATTTCCCGGTTGAATAGATACAATACCACCGCAAAAACCACAAAAACCCCGACATACAGATTGGCATTGCCATCAAAATTATCATGGCTTACCGGATACGCCATGTCAAACTGTCTGGTGATCAGATCCGCAAATCCTGTCTGCCAGCCATGTTCCGGCAGCCCCATATCCGCGCCGGATGCCGTCTGTTTAATCCCCATATAAGCCGGGATCAGCAGCACAGCCGCCATTCCTGCCGCCAGCACAGAATAAAAGGCAAAAGCGATTCCTCTGAAAAAGAACTGCCTGAAAGTCCGGAAAGAATAAAAGAGGTACCAGATCACGGCAAAAATGCAGATCATAAACGCAATATAGTAATTGCAGTACAGTGCATAAAACAGCGCCGCCGCATATAATCTGCCGTCTCTTTTTTCTATGAGCCGCTCAATTCCCATAACTACAATAGGAAAAATCATCACCGCATCCAGCCACATGACATTCCAGCAGTAGCCCACCATGTAGCTGTTTAAAGCGTAGGCTGCCGAACAGACTAAAACTGTGATACCCGGCTTTTTTGTTTTTGATGTAAAATAAATACCTGCCGTCAGCCCGGACAACGCGATCTTCAGGACAACCAGAAGGCTGACCGCCATATTCAGCTGTGTTTTGTCAAACAGCAGGATAAACAGATTCAGCGGACTGGAAAGATAATAAGAAAATAATGACAAAAAATTAATTCCAAGCCCGGCCCGAAAACTGTAAAACAGACTTCCGCCTTCTTTTAATTTATCATACAACACTGAAAAAAACGGCATGTACTGATGCAGACCGTCAATGATCAGAAAAGAATTACTGCCAAAAGGTCCCACCTGAAAGATTGCCATGCAGGCAGTCATCACCGCCAGAGGAATGAAAAAAGACAGCAATAACAGATATTTCTTTTTGATTTCCATTTTCTTCTCCTTATGATGTAGTTCTCTTACTCCTTACGATGTCGTTTATTGACTCTCTTTTATAATCTCTCCATATTTTTTATCCTCTTTTTCAAAATGCCCAGACACCGCAGAATGTTCATCCTCTTTTTCAGCATGAACCAGATGCCCCCGTGGCTCAGATCCGTCACATTTCCCCCGTGTCTCCGGTATCCGATCAGCGGCTCTTTCAGAAGGCCGACACCGCCGCAGAGCTCTGCCGCCGTTCCAATCCAGTAATCATGCATATACATCTGCTCCGGTATAGGGATCAGTACCGGAAGCAATTCCCTTCGAAACGCCATGCAGCATCCCATATAACTGTTTTTAAGAAAATTTTTCAATAGCCCGCTGCGGCTGTTCCGCATTTCAAACAATGTCAGTTCTTCTGTTTTCTGTCCCTTTTCGTTAATAATCTCCGCATTATGAAGCACTGCCATGACGCCGGACCTGCGGAAAGCCTTTATCACCTTCTCCACCTTTCCATCTTTCCAGATGTCATCCTGATCAGACAGAAAGATAATATCGCCGGCACAATGGGTGATGGCATTCTCAAAATTCTTCACCACTCCCTTTGACGGCCCCGTCAAAAGCCGGATTCTGGAATCTTCCCGGGCTCTCTGCTCAAGAATCTCTCCGGAACCGTCCGACGCCGCGTCCACCGACACGACTACTTCATCTTCCGCCCCCAGCTGCGCCAGGATGGAAGAAAGCTGTTCTTCTATATATTCTCCACCATTATAATATGCCATGGCCACTGATATCTTCATGGTACCCTCCCATAAATATCTGCCGGAAACATCTTTGCTGCCGGCATTTTCTTTACAATATAATGTCATCTTCTTCTTTCTTTTTCTGTGCTGCCAGTATCCGTTTTCGTTCTTCTTCCGGCAGATTCTCATCCTGCAGCAGTGTATCATAATTTTTTGTACTTCTTGTTAAATTATTGCCCAGAAAGATTTTTTCCACCTGGCTGTCCATTCTTCCGATCACAACACCCATAATATCCTCCTTATATCTATATTCTTCAATTTATTTCACAGTTTGTTCAAAAACAATTCAAAATCAGGACATACTTTTTTATTATACTACAGTCAGCAACAAAGAAATCCCTCTATTTCTTGTGGCTAAAGATTTTTTTCATATTTTGAAGCCCATAAGTTCAGGCATATGGGCTTCCTCCTTTTTTTAAGTGCTAACCCCCGGTAAACTTCTCATTTACCGGGGGTTATTTTTTCTCTTTGGAATGTCCGGTCCGCCTGACCACTATTTATTTTGTCTTGATCTTCATCACATTGGACCAGCTGGAATAATAGGTAATTCCCATTACTTTCTTATAGGTACGCACCCGAACATAGTATTTCTTTTTCGATTTCAAATTCTTAAATGTGTATTTTGTCGTGCCTTTCTTTACTTTCACTTTCTTCACGTTAGAAGAAAAATCTTTTTTCGTGGAACACATCACCACATATCCGGTTACCTGCTTATCCTTTTTGGCCCATTTTGCTTTCAGCTTTTTCTTGCCTTTCACCAGCTTTTTCAACTTGGTGTCCTGCGGCCGAATCTTAAAGCTCATAATCCGGGATCCGCTGAAATTTCCTTTTCCAATGACCATGACACCTGCCACGCCGACTTTTTTGTTATCTGCATAGGTAATCGTGTAGTCAACGCCTTCCACCAGTGTTTTCTGACCAAGCACCGCATTCTGTTTGCCTGTCACTGTAAAAGTGAAATTCACCTGCGGTTTCAGGGCCTGTCCTGTATAAGTATAGGTCTTTTTGGAGAGATCCGGCGTGTAGGAAAGTTCGTAAATGTTCTTTGCCGAAATCTCGAAGGTCATAGTCCTCTGCCCGGTATAATTTCCTTTCCCCTTTACCGTAGCGGAAGCCGTTCCGACGTTTTCATTATTGACATAATCCTCTATCCGGTAATCCGTACCGCGCACCAACTTCACGTTATTATAATACATATTCACATCGGCGTTGATCGGGCTGCCCCGGTATACCTTGTCCTTGCCTTCCATCTGTAAGTCGGCGATATCTTTTTTGTTGATGGTGAACTTTTTTGTAACCGTCCCGGTATACTCTTCTCCTGTTCCCGTTACGGTTACCGTGGCTTCCCCGGCATTCGTGTTATCTTTATAAGTCACCGTATAGTCGGTATCTTTTTTCAAGGTCTTTTCTGTTTCTTCTCCGGAACCGCTGACTTCCTCCTGGCCTCCGGCGCCGCCGCTGCCGGTATCGACATCCTGCCCGTCATTGCCGGTATTGGAATCAGCTGTCTGGCTGCCCGAGCTGCTGTCATCGGAACTATCACCGGTTCCCGTCTGGTCGTCTGCCGCCGCGTCTTCTTTTACCTTGCCCCTGACAGTAATCTCCGGGGTGATGGCACTTCCGGAATATGTATACTCGCTGTTTGCCAGAGTGACCTCAAACCCGGAAATATCAATCTTGTCCGTAGTCTCTCCCGGCGTGGTCGTCGCGGTTCCGTCTGTACCGCCGGTATTCTCCGCTGCCTTCACGGAGTAACCCGCCATTCCGCAGGCCAGGACCCCCGCTGCCAGCAATACAAAAAGTCTGCTTTTCCATCGCAACTGCATCATAATACCTCCTCCTTTTTTAATTCCAGACTTATTTCCACTAAATCTGATATGAGTTTGTAACTTTTCTGTAACATTTTACCATGGAAATGTGGTCTGAAAATGTAATTTCTGTTCTTCCCGATATTTACCTGCAGCAGTTTTTAAAACAGTTATTTCTGTACCTGTCCGGCCAGATAATTGACAAACTGCTGTGCTGTTCTGCCGGAAATTCCCCCATGGGACAGCTCCCATTTATTGGCCTGAGCGCAGAGTTCTTCATCAGATAAAGTAATCTGAGGATATTTTTTCGCCAGATTGCGGACAATCTCAAAATATTCTTTCTGAGACGGCTTGGAGAAGTTGATAGTGATACCAAAACGGTACACCAGAGATAATTTCTCCTGCATGGTATCGGAGCGGTGCAGTTCCTCATCCATATCGGAACGGTCATTCCATGTCTCCCGGATCAGATGGCGCCGGTTGGAAGTAGCGTAAATGAGCACGTTGTCCGGTCGGGTCTCCATTCCTCCCTCGATGACCGCCTTCAGATACTTGTATTCAATCTCAAACTCTTCGAAGGATAAATCATCCATATAAATAATAAAGCGATAATTTCTGTTTTTCACATGACTGATAATCTGAGACAGATATTTAAACTGATGTTTATAAATCTCGATCATCCGCAGTCCACGGTCATAATATTCATTTAAGATTGCCTTGATACTTGTGGATTTACCTGTTCCCGCATCGCCGAACAGCAGACAATTGTTGGCCGCTCTTCCGCAGACGAAAGCCTCCGTATTATCTACCAGCTTCTTTTTCTGAATTTCATAACCGGTCAGATCGTCAAGCACCACTTTATCAAGATTATTGATCGGTATGAGCTCCGGCATCTCGTCTCTCTCCTCAATACGGAACGCTTTATTGAGGCCAAACATTCCCACGCCGTACTCTTTATAGAAGTTCACCACCGCGTCAAAAAACTGATCTGCATTTTCCGCTGCCGCCAGCACATCGGAAAGTGCACGGACTTTCTCGCTGACATTTTTATTGTACATTCTTTCCTGCTTCGCCACCGCCTTATAACTGAGCAGGGTTGAAAAGCAGTCTATACCAAGGGTCTCCTCAATAGGGCGAAAATCATAGTGAAACAGATGAATAAATGCCTCAAAATCATTTTTCGCAAAATGATTCACTGTACTTCCCTCGCTGGCGCCCACTTTTTCACAGGTGAGACTGAAAGAATTCTCATTGGTGATGAGAACAAAAGTCAGATAATTATGCCACAGGTTCTTGTCAAAACCATAGGTGGTGGCCAGATCCAGCAGTTTTTTCACTTCTCTGTAAATATCCGTGATCAGTTCCTCGCTGCGGTAATGGCAGCTGTCAAAACGTTTGAAAATGTCTGAGAGCCTCCGCAGAATACTGTCCTCTCCCAGATTCCGGTATAAAATCAGCTTCGATACTTCACGATACATGTTCCGGGTCCTCCTCTTTTAATATGTCATCAAGCATTCCGTCCACATTCAGGCTGTCCAGCTGGGAGGCGAACTGCTTTTTCATCTCATCAATTTTATTGCGGGCGCTCTCCCGGTCTCCGTCAAAAGCGGTATAGCCCTCGTAATCTGCCACCGAAGGCTTGCCCTCCTCCCGCCGCTTTCCTCCGTAGAGTTCCAGTCCCGGAAAAGAAAACCTCGGTTTATCCTCGTCATGGATATTGCCGTTTCGGATATCTTCCAGGGTCACCAGTCCCGGAAACGCGTGTTTCGGCCGGTAATCCGGCATGTTGAACACTTCAAAACAATCCAGAATGTTCACATCGGTCAGATCCTCCGGAATCCCGTCTTTCAGATAGTTTGGAAAATGTTCTTTATAGAACTCATAAATAACCTGCTTCACTTCCGGCCGTTTCAAATCTGCCGGCAGCCGCTCCTCATTAACGTAGAAATAATATCGGTCCACATAGGGGAGAATCCTCTCCTCGGAAGTAATGGACGTGATTTCCGGTACGTTTTCATAATGGACCTCTTTGGTCCGGTAGGTGGACTTTCCCTTTTTTGTCTGGGTAATCCCCTCCATTTTATATTTGTCCATCTCAAAAAACAGACTTTTCAGCAACGAAAACTCAAACATTGTTCTTCCCCTTTCCTGCTGTATATTCTCCCGTTGTCTGATGGGTCAGACATTTTCAATCCTCCCGGCAGCGCATTGCCGTTATGGCCTTTTTATTGTTCCAGAAGCTCCTCCATCTCATCCAGCAGCTCACCGAAAAGCCTGAGGGCTGACTGCACTGGCTCCGGAGTAGTCATATCCACGCCGCAGAGCTTTAACAGATCAATCGGATTCATGGAACTGCCGCCGCTTAAAAACTTCATATAGCCTTCTCTGGCTGCCTCATCGCCGCTTAAAATCTTCCTGCTGATGGCAATGGCCGCCGAATATCCCGTGGCGTACTGGTATACATAAAACGGAGTATAGAAATGTGGAATTCTTGACCATTCCAGGGCAATTTCTTTATCGATCACAATACCGTCTCCGAAATACTGTTCATTGAGCTTATAGTAAATGTCATTTAAAATCTCCGCGGTCAGCGGTTCTCCTTTTCTTGCCATCTCATGGGTGATTTTCTCAAACTCCGCAAACATGGTCTGGCGGTACAGAGTTCCTTTGAACTGCTCCAGGAAATAATTGATCAGGTAGGCCTTTTCCTTTTTGTCATCCGTATGTTTCAGGAGATATTCCATCAAAAGCGCCTCGTTGCAGGTAGATGCCACCTCCGCCACAAAAATGCGGTAACCGGCGTAGAGATACGGCTGATTCTTATCGGAATAATAAGAATGCATGGAATGTCCCATCTCATGGGCCAGGGTAAACACATTATTAAGATTGTCCTGATAGTTCATGAGAACAAACGGATGGCAGCCGTAAGCGCCCCAGGAATAGGCGCCGCTGCGCTTGCCCTGATTCTCATAGACATCGATCCAGCCCCCGTCCATGCCCTCAGAAAGCACCTTGATATATTCCTCTCCCAGAGGCTCCAGTCCTTTTTTGACAATCTTCTTGGCCTCCTCAAAAGGAATCTTCATGGTCACTTCATCCACCATCGGCGCATAGAGATCATACATGTGCAGTTCTTCCACACCGAGAGCCTTTTTGCGCAGTCCCACATAACGGTGCATCAAAGACATATTTTCATGAACCGTATCAATCAGCTGGGTGTACACGGACACCGGAATCTCCCCGCCATCCAGCGCCATAGCCAGGGCAGAATCATATTTGCGCACTTTGGCAAAAAACGCACTGCTCTTGAGATTGGCGCTGTAGGTGGCTGCCAGTGTATTCCTGTACTGGCCGTACTGGGAATACATGGACGCAAATGCCTCTTTTCTTATCTCTCTGTCCCTGCTTTCCATGAGAAGGCTGTACCGTCCGTGGGACACCGGAATCTCCTCTCCGTCCTTTCCCTTGATGGCTGGAAACTTCACGTCAGCATTATTGAACATGGAAAAAATGTTGGAAATATCCTCTGACATATCGCTGACATCGGCAAGAACCGCTTCCATTTCTTTGGAAAGCACATGCTCCTGCTGCCGGAACAACTCATAGAAGAATCTCCGGTACAGTTCCATATCTTCCGATTCCTCAAACCAGCCGTCGATGGTTTCCTTTCCCACAGATAAAAGCTCCGGCTCCTCAAAAACCGTGGCGCTGCTCAGCTTCAGAGAAAGCATCTGGGCCTGCGCAGTGAGCTTCTGATAGACAGCATTGCCGGTATCCTCATGATATTTCTGATTGGCATAAACGTAAACCGCCTCAAAACGTTTCATAACTTCCTGTTTTTTGTTCATATATTCCAGAAACGTATGAACCCCTTCTCCCAGCCTTCCTTCATAGGAAGCAAGCTCCGGGATACTTTTCTCCAGTAATTCATAATCTTTCTGCCAGAGATCATCAGAAGCATATAAATCCTCGATATGCCACTGATATTTTTTATCACACTCTTCCCTTCTGGGAACTGCTTTTATCTCTTCCATCTATATACCGCCTTTCTGTTTTACTGTTTATAGTTCCCCTTCCGCCAGGGTATATACAAAGGTCTGCTCCTCATTGTCCGGCGTATTATAATTGCTGATTTCCACGCTGGTGGTTCCATCGCTGATTTCCGCATAGATACTCACCGTTGCATCTCTTCCCACAGGAAGAATCCTCGTGTCCTCCACGTGGGCCGACGACGCGGAATCCGTATCATCATACTGCATATAGACTTCCCCGTCATTGCCGGACAAATAAAAAGATATGTACGCCAGCTGCTCCACATGACTGCCCTGATTATTGACAGTCAGATCAAAACGATACATCTGATAACCGTCTCCCGCTGTCCTTCCTTTATAATCAGGCACCATCTGCCCCTGAACATCGATGATCCGCAGGTCAGAATAACGCTCGTTATCGCTGTCCCCGAACAAATCTCCCGCTGTATCCAGAAACAGCGGCAGAACAGAAGCCAGTACATTGATCAAAACCACCAAAACAACAATATATTTGACCACAGCCAGACCGCTTTTTCTTTTTTTCATCGTCTCTCCTCCCAAATCCGTATGCGAAGGATCCTTACTATTACTGCTCCCTGCACTGTCCTGCCCCCACATCACTGGTTCAACGGGATCGCAATATCGATAACCTCCGAATAACCGGCCACATCGGTATCATTTTCATCCACCGTCAGGCATGGCAGACTGAGCGTTACCGACTGCGCTGCGGCATCCACAAAATAAACCGCATATCCGTGCATGTCTTCGTATCCTACACCATAAACAGAAGCTGTCTCTATGCCCTTTTCCGTAAAATAATGCTGATCGTCCAGAGCTCCCACGTCTACCATCTCCCGGAAGTTCGTGCCATCAAAAACATACGGTCTCTCCCAGCTATATCCGGTATAATCAAGAACAGATTCATTATCTTCCAGCCAGATACCGATACATTTCTCTCCTGCCGGCAGATCAGAAAGTTCCCCTTCCTGAAACAGTGTCTCTGCCTCTCCCACATAATAGGTAAGATCTCCTGCGGTGACGCCTTCCGCTGCCTCCTGTGCAGAAATAGTCTCGATCCGGATATTTTTATCTTCCTGTTCCTTCTCACCGGAATTAAACCTCCAGCCCCGTGCAGAAGTCACCTGCAAAACAGCGGTTATCACCACCATCAAAATACAGATAATAACCACAAAAGCAATGACTTTTCCAAGCAGAGACGCCCGGCCGGAATCTTCCCCGTCACGGTATGCCCCGGCCGCAGTGCCGCGACTCTTTGACGTCTCCCGACGGGCCGCTGCCTGACGGTCTGCTTTCCGATACCGGACAGAGGAATCTCGTCGGCCGCCTCCTGCGGCTGTTTTCTCCCGATGGCCGGCGTGAAGCCGTTTCGTCCAGCCCGATTTTTCCTCCGGAAAAAGATCTGCCAGCCCCTCGCTCTTTGGGAGCTGATAGCTGTTATCTTCCACGTTATAATATTTCATCCATTCCGTATCCTGCCTGGCAGCTCCAGGCGGACGATTATAAAAACAGCATCTTGGACAAACGCCCTGTCGCTCATCATAATCAAAGGATGCTCCGCATCGCTCACATTTTGCCATGCTGTCCTCCCCTCTTCCCTCTCCGGGAAATCTGCTTCGGGAAAATGAAATGATCCCTTCCCTTACTTTTCCTTTTTCCACTTGGCATATAGTGTATAATTCCGGCTGTTTCCTTTTTTGATCACCGTAATCTGATTCTTATACGCCTTATCTGTATACCATCCCTCAAAAACATATCCCTTTTTTACAGGATCTTCCAGAGTGATTTCTTTCTTTCCCGATGCGGTGGCAACATTATCCGCCGAATTCATTCCCGCCTTTTTGTAGGTGATGGTATAACCGTTTACCTTCACAGTACATTTCAGTTTTTTATTTCCAATGACCGCAGTGATTGTCGCCGTTCCCTTCTTTTTGGCGGTAACACATCCATTGGCATCCACTTCCGCCACGCCGGAATTGGAACTCCTCCACTGTATGCGGCGGGCTCCTGCCGGCGTAGTGCGCACAACATAGAGCTGTTTCTGATAACCGGCGCGGATCTTCACCTTGCGGGATGACAGCTTCGGCTTGCCATATTGTTTTCCTGCATAGTTCACAGATATCCTGCCGGTTCCCCTCTTGGCTCCGGTCATGTCTGTGATATAGTATCCGATAGTATTATCTGAATTCCTGTAAAACCGTCCCACATAGGCAATCTGCCAGAAATAAGAAGTCACCCCATGCTTATATTCCAACGGCGAAACCTGGCGTACCTGCTCCTTGAGATTACCCTTATAATCCATACGGTAAATGGTATCATTCAGAGAAATAAAAAACATCTCGTTAAACTCTTCCGCCCAGCCGATGTGTTTGTCATCTGCCGGAGCATACACCGTCGTCTCATGGCTTCCGTCCAGTTTTGACTTCTTCAGCATATTTCCTGTGGAAATCCAATACCAGTATCCCTTCTGATAAAACATACAGCTTTTCTCCGCTATCCCGGTCCGTATACCAGAGCGCAGAGGAATGTAATCAGACTGTGCCAGAACAAGCCGGTGGATATTCAGCCCGTCAGAATTCCCCTCTCCGTAAATATCCTTTAAAGTGTAGCCGGGATGAGCGCTCAGAAACGAGCTGACTCCCACCAGACAGCTGGCATAACTGACCACCATACCCTCATGGTCTCCGGTGCCGATGCCGTTGGTCAGATCGCAGAAATACCATTTTCCGTCAAGACACACAAGATTCCAGGAATGATCCCTGGAATAATTGCTCACCACCGCACACCGGATCCCCAGCGTGTTCAATGCCAGGGCATAAGCGTTGGCAAAACCGTCACACACTCCTGTATGGTTGACCAAAACATCATATCCCGTGTGGCAGTCCTTCGTCTCCTCATAAACCGTATTCTTCGCCAGATAATAATAGACCGCCATGGCCTTATCAGCATCGGTCATCCCCGGTTTCACGCAAGACAGCACCTCTCCCAGCGCCTGCATAATCTTCTGATACCGGCGGCGAAACGTCTTCCGGCTCATCATCTTGGTACTGTTGAATACCGTGCGGTCTCCCGACACCGCCACGGAATAATAATTAACCCAGCTGCCATCCAGGAAATCGATCCCCTCTGCCATCAGCGCCGCTCTGTTCTGAATCGCCGCCTGCTGCAGAGCATTCTTTCCGGACGTTCCTCTGGCAATTCTGGAATACAAATCCATCTTTTTACTTTCCACACCATCTTTCATCAGCTGAGAGAGCGCATTGACATATTCTTTCTTTTGTTCTGATGTCACCCGTGCCTCCACAGGACTGTGAAACAAGAACAGTCCGAAGAAACAGCATACCGCGATCAAAAATAACGTCCAAAACCTTTTTTTCATCTGCGTTCCTCCTCTCTTTTTTCTGTTCTCATTGTTATCATTATCAGATAAAATAGCCATAAAAGTATGAATCTATCATATCATTTCAGTAACGAAAAGGCAAACATTCTTTCGTGTCCTGTGTTTATAAATATTTGCCGGGGAAT
>ERZ1643246.682-NODE-682-length-41877-cov-7.858567_pt1 | contig 41877 bp, 30 predicted proteins | sample MGYA00579265_ERZ1643246 | MGnify/ENA primary metagenome ERZ1643246 (study PRJEB29033, sample SAMEA4952261) | chicken gut metagenome | biome: Broiler Chicken; feature: Gastrointestinal Tract; material: Caecum | place: Ireland | collected 2018 | study: Broiler... | reverse complement strand
CTAAGGATCTTGTGGCAGCAATGTCGTGTGGGTTCAAGTCCCATCTTCCGCATTTGAAATCCCTTGATTTTAAGGGATTTTTTTCTTTTAAACTAAAAGGTAATCAAAAAGGTAATCAAAAAAGTAATCAGAACAAACGTTTGATATTTATAAGGAGGAAATCTTGCACGTATGCCATTATAAAAGTAGTGATATAAGGTCAAGATACGATTCTTGATTTTATATGGTTGCTTTTATTTTTTTACTTGAAAACAGAACAAATGTTCGATATAATAGGTGTAGGGGAGCGAAAGAAAGGATGTGATTCTATTGCCCAGATGGAACGTTGGTGACACCTGTTACTTTATCACAAATGCCCGAGAGATCAATTCCGGAATCATCATATCCATAGATTACAACTTCTGTGTTGTAAAGTATTCAGAGATCGGGGCGATAAGGCTTCGGCAATCAAGATTGTATCCAAGTATAGAAGAAGCGGAAAGCCATAAAAAACAAGTCTACGGCCCGCGAAATCGTCCTCCATATGATTATTTACGATAATACGTGAATAAGCAAAACCTCCAAACGTGACAGCTTGGAGGTTTCTGTATTACTTATTTTTTGGTTTCCACATTTTGTTGCAATTGAGGTATCCCGCTACAAACGTATCCACTTGGTGGCAAAACAGTAGCAATGGATATTATTGTGTATTCAGTTCCGCTATCTAAACCATCGAACGTATCGTTGATGTTAAGAAGTCTAGAGTCTAAGTCAGAGTCTGAATTAAAATCAATAAATCTTCCGCTTGATTTCTCATAGAGGGAAATGCTGGTTTGCAACATTGGGCAGGAGACAGGAGCGGACAAGGCGGTTGAATAACCTATTGAATTCCTCGAAGATTCTGTCCCCATTACAAAGTATACCAATCCCTTTATGTCAACAGCCCTATCGGTGCTTGTGGAATCGTAAAGATATCCAGTAGTGTAAACAACGGATTCTGTGCTTGAAAGGAGCGAATCTCCATCATCCTCAATAGAAAACGTTGTGGCGTTATCTTGAATCTCCAATGGGAGGGCATTGTATAATTCTTGCAATTGTGTGTCAAGAACCGCAAATCCATCTGGATCAAAATACTGATACAGATCGCCCCATGTAGAATCCTCTTTTAAAACATATCCATCGGTTGCGTCCTTTTCATTTGACGCATAAATTGGTATACTTGAAATCAGTAATACCATTATTGTGCCCAGAATAACAGAAAAACGTTTCACAAATTTTCTTTTCATTTTCATAAAAATTCTCCTTTCTGATTTGTTGCAACTAACCTAAATAGACAATAACATTTTTAAATGAAAATGTCAATATTCTGTGAAAAATATTTATAAAAAATAAAAATTCTGAAAAAGCGTCTTACTGGAATTCAAATACGAACTCGCCGTCCTCTTTCACGACCCAGGTGAAGGGGGCTCCGTCTATAACCAGGGTATTGTCCAACTGCTCCTGCTGCTGTTCTGTCAAATCTTCAAATCCCTCCGGATCATAATGCCGGTATAATTCTCCCCAGGTAGAATCTTCTGTAATCTGAAATTCCCGGTCTTCCTTCACTTTTCTAGTGATAAAAGAAATAAAAAATATTGCAACGATAAGAATAGTTAGGCCAATTACTTTCTTCACTCTTTATCCCTTCTTTCCATATTCACTTCCTGCAGTTTTATAAAACTAACCTAAAAATATTATACAGGCTGTTTTTGTATACCGCAAGCGTTACCATCCTTTTTCCACTGTGTATATTGACCAAAAAATAGGGTTATGCAAAAAAACATAACCCTACTTATTTTTTAACTCTTCTCGTACATGTTCAAAAAAATCTTTCCGGCACAGATAACAATCGCAGCAATCGAACGTCATTTTATCTGGACACACACACATGTCTCTGGTTTTCTCATCTAAGCATCGAATAAATTCTTCAATCTCTTCGGATGTCATGGCTTGTTAAATGTCATATTTTTCCAGAGACTTATATATCTCATGGTGCATGTAGCTGTAAACTGGCCGGAACAGAAGATCATGGGATGAAGCGACACTGGATCGTTTCCCCGATCACCGATGTAAACGCTTTGCACGTTTGCGGTATTCCCTTCTTTTAGATACAATCTTACACGAGTATTCTCAATCATTGCATTATCCGGTTCTGCCCATCCAATAATACACTGCTGACTTGTTGAATCCCTGAAACTGATTCCCACATTGAGAACCGCGATACAAAACTGATTCGGTAGAATCCGCCAATTTGAATCAAGGTCATCTAAATGGGTCGTCCCGGCATCAATGGTATATGTATTACTATATTCTCCAAATAATAGCTGCGGACTTACGTAGTCATCAATATACTTCAGACAAACTAAATCCCGGTCCCCTGTCTGCATTGTGCTTGCCGTAGAAGAAAGCATTGCCTTACCAGATACAATTAGATTGCCATCAATTTCAGTTTCTTTTAATTGCGCCATTCAATCCCTCCATTAATTTTCTATTAATTCAGAAAATTCCATGGTACTACCAATGTAGACCACGGAATTCCCTTCTATAAACTCATTGGCCATTACCTGGCCGTCTGCGTTAAATCCAAAATCGGATCCTTCGATAAACTCTTTGGCTTCGCACGACCCGTTATTATAGATATAGATATCCATAGGCTGGCCCTCACTCAATCTTAATCTGAATCGCTTCTAGGCGTTTTCCTAATCCCGCCGTGCCAGCCATCGTACCGGTTATCCATTCAGACCATCCATCTGTTTGGATGTGGTAGCGGATGTAAAGCTTCATATTGCTTGGCAGTCCCTCGGCCTCCAGCTCGATACCTTCTAGCCGCAATTTTTGGCCAACAGTTCCAATGATCGTGTCACTGGTAATATAGCCGTAATCAACGGTTCCCTTTTTCTCAATGTGGGCTTTGGCTTTAATCTTTACCCCTGCCATTTTGCAATCTATTTTTATGGCTTCCATTCTTTTGGCATGCCCCGTAATACCGGCAACCTGTCCATCTTCAACATGGTCTAACCATCCGACAGTTTCCTGATGAACTCTATAGTTGATCCTGTTCTCAGAATAAGCACGAGCTCCCGGAACCTGCCGCAACTCAGTAGATGCAGAAGGTGTAGTTGTGGTGTTTGAAGATGCGGGCTGATCATATTTTACATAGTCCTCATGAATATATCCGACACCTACGTTCGCTACATATCCGCGAACCCAAACGCCAGTAGTATAACCATCTACTTCGAAACGATTTCCCGCGTTTAACTGGCAAAGGATGTTGTCATTACGGATTGCGGGAGTAGAGCGGAAGTTTACAGGACTATCCGTACATGTTGCAGTTCCAATAGGTGTCCAATCAGAAGGTTTGCTGCCGCCTCCAGAAGAAGCCTGTCCGCTGCTTTTATTATCGGCCAGATAGAAAACCTTCACATCGCCCTGAAAAGCGCTCCAGTTGTGCCATCCATCACGAGATGAGCTTGCCGGATCGTGAACGTAACAACGATTGTTTGAATCCGTTTGTGTAATACAAATAAAATGGCCCCCAGAGGTAAAATTTCCGGGGCCCATTAAAAGGATTCCATAATATTTTCCTGTTTTCATTTTAGATAGCCACGTGTTTTCCGTGGATGTCCCACCACTCCCATAAAGGCTACCGCTGTTTAATTGCTGGCCGTTATAGCCGTAGGCATCCAGCGCCGCCGTAGGACCATACCACGATGTACCATAACCGTTGCTGGCATAGCCGTGTGAAGTCATCCAGTCAGCGATTTCGGTGGGTAAAACACCTATAATATCCGCTGTGGCTGTGGGACCACAACCAGCAGCAGACATGTTTTCTCCCGCATAAGCCCGTCCTGCCCAGCGGGAATCGTATTGTTTATAATTTTGACAAGACATTTATTTACCTCCATAGAAACAAATTCAAATTACGCTTCAAAATATAGTGGTTTATAATACAAATAACACTCTACGCTTTTGGTTCCCGTAGCGGTAAAGTAAACATAGGGATGTGCGATCGCAACCGTACCAGGAATGAGAGCTACGCTCTGTAAGAAAATATCTCCCGATGCATGAGCACATATCTGATGCCTAGTATATTCCAATACGGTATCATTGTTGTTGGCAAATCCGACCTGACATTGATTCCCAGCAGACATACTGTTGAAATGTGCAGTAAACACAGCCAGAATAAAAGCACTACTGCTAGTAACTCCTGATGCGGTTTGCATATTAAAACTACTATTTTTATCATTTAGATGTGTAATTCCTTGGGACAATGAATATGTTCCACTTGCCATATTAGGGGATTTATTTAATCTGGATAAATTGTCATCTATACGGTTTATTTCATCTGCTACAATCTTGGCTCCCAGTACACTTGTATTACTCGTTGCACTCGATAAGGAAGTAAGAGGTGTTGGGAGAGTCATAGTACGATTTGTCCTAGAAGTTATATGTCCTCTCGCATCATATGCAATATATGGTACAGTAAAAGATCCACCAAAAGACGGGCTGGAATTGGCCGTGGGACCCGCATTTCCCGCCGTAATAGAATTGCTATGGCTGATAGTCGTACCAGAAACAGAGATGCCGCCGCTTCCAGAATAAGTCGTGTTTGTGTCTGGCGGGACAGCCCATGTTCCATCAGAACGGAGATATCTATTTGCAGCACCAGTTGAAGGTGCCGGAACAAGGCCGGATCCTCCTGCGGCAGATGTTGTAGCGCCTTTAAATGCGGAATAGGTGGTGTTTGTATCGGAACCTGGAATTCCTAAAGCAGTAATATCTGCCTTTGTAACTGACGATACGGCAGATACATGGCCAGTAGAATCCACGGTAATCTTATATAATCCGCTCGATCTTGAAGTATAGGATGGGTGCGTATATTTGTTTGCACCAGATGCTATACCGTCCAGTTTGGATTTATCAGATGCGGTCATGAAACCATTCTCTTCCGTCGTTGCTGAGGAAAATCTAATTTCTGTTGTATCGCTGCTCGTGACATAAGCATCTGGCATCCTAACCCAATTACCATTTGTTAGCATAACAAGAGCAGTTGCATCATTATCTCTATTTGTTGAAGAGTTCAACGCAGGCATGAATCCAGCAGCACTTGTTGTCGCGGCCGAATGGCTATGACTCGATGATGCTTTCCCATTTAATTGTGTCTGCACATTGGAAGTCACACCATCCATGTAATTTAATTCTGACGCTGTAGCTGTGATGCCAAAGGAAGATAAAGTATAGGTGGTGTTGGTATCGGGTGGAACTGCCCATGTACCATCTGATCTCAGGTATCTGTTAGATGCTCCCGCTGAAGGAGCAGGAACAAGTCCCGCTTTTCCGGCAGCAGAAGAAGATGCTCCACCCATATTGCTATATGTAGTATTTGGTGGGGTTGCCCAAGTGCCGTCTCCCCTCAGATATTGAGAGGTGCTTCCGTTTAATTGCCGCAAAAATCCAGCCGCAGATGTAGAAGCGGTGCCGTGTGTATGGCCACTCGTAGCGGCTCCGATTGCAGATGGAGTGATATTATAAGTACGTGCAGCACTACCATTGTAAGTAGACTGAGCCGTACCATTAAATTGAATCGTTAGAGCATTTGCGACAGAATTGGCCGCTCCGCCAGCAGAAGATGAACCAGCGTAATTATGGGTATGTGATGATGCGGCAGCACCAATTTCAGATGCGGTTGGTTTATTAGTGCTTGAATAGATCTCAGACCAGGAAGACCAACTGGAACCATCATAATATCTACTATACCATATTCCATTACTATATAAGTGTTGTCCAGTATACCCACTTGCTGTTCTAAAAATCCTAAGATAAAACCAATCTACTCCACTCGGGGTGTTAGTACATTCATTCCCGCCACCACCGTAATATTCCCCATATGAACGTTGAGTATTTAAATCTACTTCGCTTAAAGATGCAAAATAATTATTTTGAATGTTTATATCAGATGAACCATCAAACCCGGTACCGTTAATGGTACGAGCAGTAGCTAATTTAACGGCACTATTTGCAGAACCGCCAGCACTTGAAGATCCAGCATAATTGTGAGTATGACTACTAGCCGCTTTACCATTTAATTGGGTTTGGATGGCGGATGTTACACCATCAAGATATCCCAGTTCAGTAGATGTCACCGCAGACACAGCAACCTGTCCGGATGAATTGCTGATCAGTGCTCTATCAGCCGTAAGACCGGTAATCTGCGTCCCTGAATGTGTATGGGAAGATGCAGCCTTTCCGTTCAGCTGTGTTTGCACATTAGAGGTTACACCGTCCATATAATTCAGTTCAGAAGCGGATGCTGTTATACCGAATGAACTCAGAGTGTATGTAGTATTTGTATCCGGGGGTACAGCCCAGGTCCCGTCAGATCTTAAATACCTATTAGATGCTCCGGCACTGGGGGCGGGAACCAGTCCAGAACCGCCAGCGGCGGAGGAAGTTGCCCCATTAAAAGCTGAGTAAGTTGTGTTAGTATCCTGTCCGGGAATTCCAAGGGCAGTAATATCAGATTTTGTGACAGCAGAGGTGGCAGATACATGCCCAGTCCCGTCCACCGTTACTTTATAAAGCCCAGAAGATTTAGCAGTATAAGAGGGGTGTGTATATTTATTTGCCCCGGGTTCAATGCCATCCAGCTTGGTTTTATCTGAAGAGCTCATCAAGCCTGCAGTAGAAGTGGTAGCATTGGAATAAGTGGTATTTGTATCCTGCGTTGTTATTGTTCCGGTTGTTCCATCGCCTTTGGTGTACGTAATGGTTCTCCCGGAAACAGAAAGCCCCTTAATGTAGGTACTATCAATGTCTTGGCCCGCAGAATCCTGGGTTGCCTTTACAGCAGATGCTACATTTGCACTTGAAATATTGGTAATCTGTGAGATAGTGTGGGTATGAGAAGAGGGAGTAAAAGAGGACGGTTTTCCGGTTACTCCCGACCAAGGAACGCTGGTAGCAGATCCAGCCGTATACTCTTTATATCCGCTTTCATTATCCAATTCGGATTCATTTACAACAAGATACATTACTCCCGTATCGAGTTGCTGTACGGTATCTCCCAGCTGTACATCATTAGAGGTAAGTGCAAAACGTGCATCTTCATCCTCAACAGGCACAAGCCTTTCTAATGATCCTTTAGGCAGCCGATCTATATTAATCGTTCCAGTGAGCTTAGAAGCATCCAAGGAAGTTATTGTCGAATTTGAGTGCGTATGCGAATCATTTGCGACAGACATTATGCCAGTACCATCTACAGTGATATCTCCGCCTGATTTTACCAATCCCGGCGTGCTGGAGGTAGCTACTCCATAGGTAGTATTAGAGTCCTGAGTTGTTATAGTCCCCGTAGTCCCGTCACCTTTTGTATAGGTAATAGTCCTTCCGTTGACAGACAAGCCCTTAATGTATGTAGTATTAATCTGTTGCCCCGCACTGTCCTGTGTCGCTTTGGTTGCATTTGCAACGGAAGTTTGAAGTGGGTGGACGTGATCTCCACGAGCAAAAGATGAGGTTTCAGACCCAGCAGAAGCGGTGCCATTTGCTTTAGGGGTCGTTGTAGAAGCTTTTGCATGTCCGTAATTTGATCCGGAGGATACCCCATAAGAAGTACCCGTGCTCGCGTGATTAATGGGGGCTTTTGTTGTATCCTTAATTTTAATTCTTCCCGAAACAGATTCTCCGTTAGAAGCATCGCTTGCAGTTGTTTGGGTATCCATATACATTTCGCCAGTATCAGTTGTAACGTAGACGGATCCATTTTCTCCCTTTAACGGTAGATCTGCTTTTTCACCCCGCTTAAATTTAACATTTTCGTTAGCCATGAATTTCCTCCATTCTTAATAGAAAACCCCCAGAATGCCTGAAGCACTCCGGGGGTTGGAAATTAAATATTCAAATTAGAATGTCTGCCATTTCATAGCGGCGGCTTGTACTTCAGATTTTGTTGCATAGGTTTCTGTAATAACATTTCCGCTTGCATCCTGAGTTGCTTTTGTAGCATTAGTGGCAGAGTCTGCACTGGTTGCATGAGTGGCCTCATCTGCGGAATCAGCACTGACCGCATGGGTAGCATTAGTAGCAGAATCAGAACTTGTTGCATGGGTTGCATTATCGGCAGAATCCGCATGAGATACAGAAACTTCAATAGAAATATCATCAGAACCATCGAAAGATGCTGTTCCCGTAGCATCTCCAGTCAGAGAGATATCTCTGGCCGTAGTCAGCTTTGCAGCGGAAGCAACGTTCTTTTGTGAATCGGCAGTATTATCTACATTACCCAGACCGATATCAGATTTAGATAGAGCCCTGTTTATCCACTTAGAGCTTGCTCCATCATAGGCCATAACTTGCCCAGCAGCCGGAGTAGTAACATTGATATCTGTGATATCTGCTAGGCCATGTGTATGAGCATTGGGATTGGCGGTAATAGTAATACCTTCGGAACCATCAAATTCTACCCCATTAATAGTTACGGGAGATGCCAGCTTTGTAGCCGTTCCGGCATTTCCGGTAATGGTTGTAATTGTTACATTTCCAGATAGAGGCTGACCATTTACCGTAATGGTTTTATCTACCTTTGCAGCCACCTCATTCTTGGTAGCTACATCCGTAGCCGCAACTCCAGAATCAGTAATATTACCGCTTCCGTCTAATCCGGCCAGATGGCCATCAGTAGCGCCGCTAACTTTGTCAGCTTTGTTTCCGGTTTCGGTTTTGGTCGCCAGATCAGCAATTTTTACCCCGGAAGGTTTCACGACACCGGCACCGCTACCCAACACGATTTCATCTGCTGTCAGAGCAGAACCATAGGTCACGGCACCATCAATATTGGCCTGTACGATGGACCAATCCGCATTTTCACCATCTTCGGTGGCATCGGCAATGGCAATCAGCATATCGCCAATTTCGCACTGTTGCCCAGCATAAGATCCAGCGGTAACAACCTTGTAGGTCCAACCGATAGAGTATGTGGTAGGCAGCGACTCTGCAGTACCTCCCTCGCCAAGGGTTCCTTTGTAAACCATGGCATCGTTAGCACCAAGCAGTTGATCCGCATAGTCTTTTGCTGCCTGAATAGCATCGGCCTCAGCCTGATCAGCATATGCCTTAGTAGCAGGATTTGAATTTTCGGTTGGATCTTGCACAGTGATTGCTCCTGTGAATGCTCCACCGGATTTTGGCATAGCTGCCTCTGCAGTTTCTTTCACAGCCTGCAGTTCAGAAGTGGTAGCAAAAGTAGAGCCTTTGATAATATTTAGAGTGTGTCCATCATCTGCCACAGATACACCCGTGATGGCGTTACCGTCACCAGATTCGGACACTTCCACATCAGGAATTTCCGGAGCGGCTGGAAGAGTAATGGTGATATCTTCAGCTGCGGACACATGTCCATGTTCGTCAACAGTAATCTTCGGAATCTTCACAGATCCGCCAAAGTCTACAGAAGCAGAAGACTGATCACCTACTACCTTTGCAGTGAAAGTGGGGTGGGTATAGAAATTAGAGCATGCTTCCCAAGACTGGCCATCTTTGCTATAATATAGAGCCTTTTCTGTTTCATGGTAGAAGAAAGAGTTTGGGGGCAGATAAGCGGAAGGTAGCTCCGTACCATGAGCCACTGGGCGAGTATACTCAGTTTCACCAACATACATTCTCTGAGAATCTGTACAAAAATATACGGTACTTAGATCCTTCTGCTCAATACCTTCATATTTAGACTGTAAGCCATACTTAAACTGAATCATTGAATTTGGGTTTGGCATAAAAATATCCTCCTAAATTTTATATAAATATAAAAACCCACTCCGCCAATGTTAGACAGAGTGGGTTATTTTGTGTTGTTAAGCACTGATTGAACTCCATGATAAAGCGGATTCTACAGCGGCTTCGGTGGCAAGTTTCGTTGCATCCGCAGTTCCAGACAGGGTAGCTCCTCCAACTGTATATACGCTTCGCTGGATTCCACCATCAGCGGTCGCAACAATCACTACATCCGCAGTTCCAGAACCAAGTTTGTCAAGTTTATTAGCAATCGCCGAATTGATTGTTTCAGTAATTCCAGTTTTTATTGCACCAATTGTGGCGAGTTTAGCATCATCAGTACCAGCCGCCCAATTTGCACCATCGGTGACGAAACCTGGCATGATAGTAAGCCATGAATTGTTATTGCGAATACGGATTTCCAGTGTGGAGGTATTCAAATAAATTTTATTATATGCGGCAGCACTTGCATCGCCAAAATCAGAAACTGCAGCAATGGACTGGGTTACATCTACATCGCCTTTATATATTTTCCCGGTATCCGTCACAAAATATAAAATAGAAGAATCCTTGGATTCAAGACCATCATATGTAGATTTGTCTAAGGCGTAGAATCCAACCTTATTTTCAGTACCTTGCCATACAGTGTCGTTTGTAGATGCCGCCTCTGACCAATCTTCTAAACTTGCCGGGTTTGTACCCACAAATACCCAAGTCGTTTTGGTGTCGGTACGATATACCATCTGGCCCTGTTCAATATCCTCAAGAGCCAGCATTTCATCTTCATCGGCAACGACCTTTGTAGTAGAAGAAGCGGACCCCACAGGCTGAAGTGTTTTATTGCCATCTAAGACATAACAGGTGGTTTTGTCCACATCCACTACGGCAATAATCTGCCCAGGATAGGCCAGAACCCCAGATGCATAAGATTCTGCGTCAGAATAAGTTTTAAATACAGAGTTGCTATCTAACGGGAGCGGATTGGAACGATTAATAGATACGCCGACATCCCATTTCGCGCCATTTTCAAGCGCTTCGAAAAAGTCATCACGAATAGCCATATTTTTTATCCTCCCCCTTAATCATTAAATACAAGATTGAATGTGGTATTACCACTCTCAGGAGCTGCATTGGATACATAGAAAACATCGTAATCAGCAGCTGTATATCCATTTGCTCCCTCGACCATAATGCCAGTTGCCTTCTTCACGGTCTGGGGAGCACCGTTGGTAGCATTCTGAACAGTCACGCTGGAATAGGTCCCAGCAGGGCACGCGAAGAACATTTGCTGCATTTGATTTGTAGTAATAGTTGCCGGGAAACTTCTGGCGGCTGTTAGAGCACGAACCTCTGCGCTTGTAATTGCTTCAGGATCTACAATTATTCCGCTTGTTCCTTTGTAACCATAGAAGAAAGAACGATATCCTGTTACGCTTGCGCTGTTCGCTGCAGAAGTTGTTCCGGCAGCAATTCTAACATCTGCGTAATCTGATCCAAGATAAGTTTTCGGCATATCACCTTGGCCGTAGCCCACTGTTGCCGTAACTCTATAATTGGTGTCCTCTGTTACAGTGAATTGAGTAAAAGATCCTGTCCGAGAATCGGAAGATCCATCGGCTGTATCGGATACAGTATATGTAGTAGCTACGCAATTGGCATTTGTATCCACGTTACTGCCATTCACAACAAGGCGATATTTGCCATCTGTGTAATTTACAGTATAAGAAGGTGTAAATTGTGTTCCTACTTCTTTTGCACCAGCTCCAGAAAGCGTTACCGTAGCAGATGGATTGATAGCGGTGGGGTTGATGTCCTGAGACAAAGCTTTAATTAATAGCTGCTGAATGCTTGTATTTGCATCAATCTTGTCTCCGGGCTTTAAAAGCCCCCATGCAGTTGTTAATGTAACCTCAGATGTAGTCTTGACTGTATCTGCAGTTGCAACGATAGCGGCCAGATCAATTTCAACCTCGGTATCATCCGTTAAAACCAAATTCAGGGTATGTCCATCATCGGCAAGAGATGCGCTCTGTAAAAACTTCTCTTTATCAAGATCAATAGTAACTTCGTCTCCTTCAACAGGAGTAAAAATCAACCCGAACTTTCCGGTTTCTTCCGGATCAGATGGATCACCAACCCGTACAGATTTGAATGCACCTTTTACACTATCATACTTTCCATTCATTTCAGTTTGAATGGATGTGATAGCATCAGCAACGGCTTTTTCAGTAGCTAATTTCGTATCTACCGCATCGGAAGATGGAATAGCGGTAGAAATGGCACTTTCCTTGAAATTGTCAGTTTCTAAATTGCTTATAGTATTAGAATCTGCATCAATTGTTTTATTAGTGAGGGTAGCGGTGCCATCGGGAGTCAAAGCTTCTGCTGGGCCACTATAAATTTTTTCCCAACTTGATCCATCTGAAGACAGTAAATTAATTTCATATTTTCCATCCGTGTTTGTGATATATAACACATCAGGAAGGGCATCACCTACTTCAGGAAGAGAATCGACTCTTGCAATGTTGTTCGCGGCTACAAGGTCACTGCCACGATAAATTTCGTGTGAATCCGTTAAGAAGTACAGGACTCCATCTACGGGCGGCTTAAGCAGCAGATAAGCTTCTTTCGACCCGTATTTAAAACTCACATTAGCCATGGTTTATTGCTCCTTTCAATGTTGATATAAATTAAAAGACGGTTAATACCGCCATTTAAATTCTCATTCATCTAATGCCAATTCAAAATATTGCCCGACCAATTCAGATGGGCGATAGAATAGCTTTTCTATTTCTCCGTTTTCCTTCCCCTCGCGTTTGGCAAGATAAATTGTTTCCCCATCCAGATAATATTTACCATATTCATATTCAAAACCAGATGTATTTACGCTCTCAGGAACTGGGATGGGATCTTCCAAAGTACCGTCATGGCCTTCAATAATTTCCGTCCATAGAGTAGGAGCAGCACCAGGATACCAGTCTGCCTGCTTGTTATGGGCCATTGAAAGTTTCCAAAGTTTTCCATCATATAATCTGCGGGAATCCGCAGGATTATCCATACTGTATGAGTATCCAATCAGATCAGAATCCCAATTGGGATATAGATTTTTAACAGTTAATGCCTCGGAATCATCAAGATATCCAAGAGCTACAGAAATCGTTTCATCCTTAGATTCATCGCCCGAAAGTTCTCTAAACCCAAATTCCACTTTAATATCAGTGCTTCTTTGAGTAATGGATGCGTTCGGTTCTAAAAGTGCCATGTTCTGATAGGGATCCTCGCCCTGATCGGTGACAAATTTAATATTGGAAAGGTTCTGATTGGTAAGTTTACCCATGAGAGTCTGGAGAGCAGCATAATCGGATACGTAGGTAGTAACATCATTAAATGAATAATTTGACTCAACCTCGATTGTGCTTCCATCATTTAAAATTAAATTGATCATTTGCTCCTCCTGTTAAAATAAAAGAGAGCGGCTGCAGAGAACCGCTCTCAAAATAATTATGCTTTTTCAAAATATCTTCCGGGACAAAGTTCCGATAACTTATGATATAATGGCTGACCTGGATCCTCGATACATTTGGCAAGCAAATCTCCCTCTATGTAATATTTCCCGGATTCCGGTTGCATGTTAGATACCCATGGAATCGGGTCTTCTTGAGATCCAGAATGTGATTCATCAACACAAACATAAAGACTTTCTGTCCCTTGCCCGGGAATCCACTGAGACTCTATTTTTCTAGGATTTTCACCAAGAAGTTTATATAAAACATTGTCATATATAAAACGAGTTCCAGGATCTACAGTCTGTCCAATTAGGCTTTCATTGTGATTCCTGCTTTCTTTTTCATAGGTAGATTCTCCCTTGTTTTTATTCGCTTGGCGCCATAGCCATCCACGACAGTTTTACGGTGTATGTGGAGCTCCCGCGATTGGTCAGCGCTGCCTGAAAACCGGTACGGCTTACACTCTTTATGGCAATCTCAAAGCTGGCCTGCTGTCCGGACACGGCCGGCATTGGCGTGGCAACTACGATCGGGGTGACCCCGGTATTAAATGCCCGGGGAAATGTCACGGATATGCTGACATTCGTCTGCCCGGTAACCTGATAGTTGGCCGACACTCCGCGGCGGATATCGTTATCCTTCAGGCAGTCGATAATCTGCGATTCATCCACATAATCGTGTCCATCTCGCTGAGCACCCGGTATATTTACCTTGCCTCCCTCTAAAAATGTAATGGGCTCTGGAGTATTCGAATAGTTAAAATCATCTCCGACTCTACTGTACACTTTATCGCCGTTATAGGTCACTTCTGCGCTATTTGCGGAAGTCGTCATTGAGTTAATGCTTGATCTTGTTGCGGATATTCCGTCTCGTCCAATGCTCGCGTATGTTTCACCGCCGTACTTTGCTTTTACCCCGTCATTGTCTATCTCAATATGATTTGCGTCAGTGTTTCCGACCGTTGTTGTCTCTCCAAACGATGCCAGCACATCTGTACCGTTTCGTACATCTACACTATCGCTGTCAATATGGACATTACGTCCGGCGGAATTTCCCACCGTAACCGTTGATGCATAAACCGGCTGAGAAGCAACCTGCCAATAGGTGCCGTCCCACGTAAACAGTACATTCGCTCCGGCTGTCCAGTATGCGGAATTTGTCCCGTTTGTCATAATAGGGTAGCTGCTGCACGCGCTAAGTGTCAATGATGGATTTGCGGCGGTGTTGCCATAGGTAAAATGGATAGATACCGTAATTCCCACATACAAATCATCATCTGATAGGGTTCCTTCATTCAGAAATGCCAATTTATCTGCTGTAGATGCCAAAGTAAGCTCACACTCTCCGTATAGGGTTTTGCCGTCCTGTCCGTTTTCACCGGCCGGGCCGGTTTCTCCAGTTGGCCCGGTCTCTCCCTGCGTTTTTACCCAGGTGTACGATGCTGGCGTTGTCGGGTCTGCCTGGTTAAAATCTACGCATGTACCCATGTATGCCCGGCCAGTAGCGTCCGTGGTAGAAAAATCAGTTTGTCCATCAGTGGAATTGGCATAGGCAATATGCAGATAACTGGTCTGCCCGTTCTCTCCGTTTGTGCCCGGTATGCCCTGCGCCCCCGGGTCGCCCTGAAACTGTGACCAGGTATAATCCGTATAATCGTTACTGTCTGCCTGGGTAAAATCCGTGTACGTACCGATGTATTTTGATGGCGTTTCGGTCATAGGATTTCCGTCAGGATTATCGGAATATTTGATGTGGAAATAGGTTGTGCGTCCATCCTCGCCAGCAGGCCCGGGCTGACCTTCCGGACCCTGTGGTCCTGTAGGCCCTATTGGACCCTGCGGGCCTTCTGGCCCCTCTGGTCCCTGCGGCCCGGTTTCTCCTTTAATTCTTGTCCAAGCATAGCTGGCAGGATCTGCGCTGTCCTCCTCTGCATAATCGGTATACTGGCCAATATATAACTTGTCTGCACTGTCGGTCGTGGAGAATCCGCTGGAACCATCTGACGAATTAGCATAGGCGATATGCAGATAAGGGGTCTTACCATCTGCTCCCGCTTGCCCAGGTATTCCCTGTGCTCCGTCCGCGCCCTTGATCTTGCTCCATGCATACTTTGTCGGATCGGGGCTGTCTGTGACGCTGGAATCTACGTACATACCAATATAAGATCGGTTGCTATCGGACACAGAAAAATCCGTCTGTCCATCCGCACTGTTGGCATAGGCGATGTGGGTATAACTGCTTGTGCCATCCTTGCCTGGGATGCCCTGGTCACCCTTTTCACCCTGCAGGCCCTGTAAGCCACGTTCTCCCTGGTCACCTTTGTCACCTTTATCTCCCTTATCGCCCTTTTCTCCTTGGGGACCGGTTGCCCCCGTGGCCCCATGCGTGCCAATAATCACAGGGGTGGTGTTTACTGTATTCCCGTTGGTATAGGAGATTCTTTCATAATTCCAGAGATATCGTTTCGATGTACTGGTGGATTGCATGGTGGTGGTCCAGCCGCTGGTTGCTGTGGTCACGCCGCTGGAGGATGCGCTGGCCAGGTAATAATTGGTAATAGAACTGATCCCGTTCCCAGTAGCTCCCGTATCCCCTTTTTCCCCGGTAGCTCCCGTGTTGCCGTAGACACCGATCACCCTTTTTGCGCTTTCGCTGGTGGTATCATTGGTGTAAGTGATCCGTTCATAGTTCCAGAGATACTTATTGGTTGTGGTCATTGTGGGGACTGTGGTATTCCAGGACGTCGGGGCTGTACTGTTAGAGGAAGATACCGCATAGTATTCCGTGATGGACTTGATCCCCACGCCTGCGTCTCCTGTATCGCCTTTCTGTCCGGTCACACAAACCGCCGTTGTGGTAGTAGTGGCGTTGTCTGTGTAAGTAATCACACTTCTAGTCCAGATATATTTACCATTTTCCCATCCGGGGTACGTATTAGACCATGATCCTCCGGACAATGATGTTGCACTAGTAGACTTATAATACTGTTCAACAATAGACTTAACGCCTTTACCGTCAGCACCAGATGCTCCGGTATTTCCAGTAGATCCCTTCGCGCCAGTAATACAAGCAGGGGTTGACTCTTCAGTTGTTTCATTCGTATAGGTGATCACTGTTTTTGACCAGATATATTTTCCGTCTACCCAAGCAGGAGATGTGGTCTGCCAAGAGCCCCCTGATAGCGATGTGGCAGATGTAGACTGGTAATACATAACATCCACACTCTGGACGCCAATGCCATCCTTTCCGTCCGCTCCAGCGTCACCCTTATCACCTTTATCACCCTTAGCTCCCGTATCACCTTTCTCGCCCGTATTACCTTTGTCTCCATACACACCGATAACACGTTTCTGTGTATCTGTTGTACTGCCACTCGTATAAGTAATACGTTCATAATTCCATAAATATTTATTGGTAGCTGTTAAAGTTGGCACGGTGGTAGACCAAGATGATGGGGCAGTAGTATTGGAAGTAGATAGCGCATAATATTCTGTAATAGACTGTATTCCATTTCCTGTTGCGCCAGTATTTCCTGTAGCACCCGTGTCACCGTAAGCGCCAATAATACATGGAGTAGTAGAATGGGTAGATGAATCAGAATATGTTACTCGCTCATAATTCCAAAGATATTTTTTAGAAGAACTTACTGACTGCACAGTAGTTGTCCATCCAGGGGTTGAAGAAGTGATACCACTGGATGCGGATGTTGCAAGATAATAATTCGTGATTGTTTGAACCCCAACTCCGGTATCGCCTTTTATTTTTGTCCAAGAGTATTTGGACGGATCTGAGCTATCTGCTTGGGCGTAATCCGTATACTGTCCAATATAAGATTTATTTACACTATCAGTAGTAGAGAATCCGGAAGATCCATCTGAACTGTTTGAATAAGCAATATGCAGGTACGGTGTTTTTCCATCTGTTCCTGCGGTACCTGGAATGCCTTGCGCACCATCTGCGCCTTTGACCTTAGTCCATGCATAATCAGAAGGTGTGTTACTATCGGTGGGGCTAGAATCTACATACATCCCAATATACTCACGGTTGCTATCTGAAACAGAAAAGTCAGTCTCCCCATCAGAACTATTTGCATAAGCAATATGAGTATAGCTACTGGTTCCGTCTTTTCCAGGGATTCCTTGTTCACCTTTTTCACCTTGTAATCCCCGAAGTCCCTGAATACCTTGAGGACCCTGAACCTTCATCCATGTGTAATCAGAATAACTTGCACTGTCCTCCTGATTAAAATCGACATATGTGCCAATATATGCGCGATTAGAGCTATCAGTCATTGAAAAATCAACGGAACCATCTGCCGAATTCGAGTAAGCGATATGCAAATATGAGGTCTGGCCATTTTCACCATTTTCGCCTGGAATACCTTGATCACCCGGCATTCCTTGGAATCTCGACCACGTATAATCAGACGGATCGTTTGAATCTGCCTGTGTAAAATCAACATACGTACCGATATATGTATCTGGATCTTCAGACATGGGAGAGCCATTAGAATTAGCAGAATATTTCACATGAAAATAGCTTGTCTGCCCATTACTTCCCGAAGGACCGGCAGGGCCTTGAATACCCTGATCTCCTTGTGGCCCTATTGGCCCCTGTATTTTTGTCCAGTTATATTTTTGGGGATCTTGACTGTCGGCTTCTGTGAAATCCACATACTGCCCGATATAGGTTTTATTTGCACTGTCAGAAGTTGAAAATCCGGATGATCCATCCGCTGAATTGGAATACGCAATGTGCAAATAGGATGTACGCCCATCTGCGCCGTTCTCGCCAGGAATTCCTTGTTCCCCGGGATCTCCGGCAAACTGAGACCATGTATAATCATGGTAATCGCTAGAATCTTCTTGCGTAAAATCTACATAGGTTCCAATATATTTACTGGGAACTTCCGTCATGGGGTTTCCATCAGAATTATTACTGTATTTAACATGGAAATATGATGTCTTACCATTATCTCCAGCAGGCCCCCGGATCCCTTGCTCTCCTTGAGGACCAATTGGACCAATGGGACCTTCAATTTTGGTCCATTTATAACTGGATGGATCTTGGCTATCAGTTTCCGTAAAATCTACATATTGTCCGATGTATGTTTTCCCAGAACTGATACTGGTAGAAAACCCAGATGAGCCATCTTCTGAAGTAGCATATGCAATATGGAGGTAGGAGGTTTTCCCATCTTCACCGTTCGTTCCGGGTATGCCGGTATCACCTTTGTCGCCCTGAAATTGCGACCAGTTATAATCATTTGGATCATCGGAATCCGCCTGGGTGAAATCTACATAGGTTCCAATATAGCGAGAGGGTGTCTCAGTCATAGGCGATCCATTCGGGTTATCGCTATACTTGATATGGAAATAAGAGGACTGTCCATCGCTGCCAGCGGGACCTGTCGGCCCCGGGATACCTTGTTCGCCTTGAGGGCCAGTCGGACCCTGAACCCTTGTCCATTTGTAATCGCTGGGATTGTCGCTATCCAAAGGTGTAAAATCAACATATTGTCCGATATACAATTTGTCAGCAGACTCAGTAGTAGAAAATCCTGTTTGACCATCTGATGAATTGGCGTATGCAATATGCAAATAGGAAGTTTTACCATCCGCACCATTGGTTCCTGGGATGCCCTGAGCTCCGGGATCTCCAGCAAACTGGCTCCACGTATAGTCCGTATAATCATTGGAATCAATAGCGTTAAAATCCACATATGTCCCTATATACTTGCCCGGAGTTTCAGACATTGGATTTCCTGACGGATCGTTACTGTATTTGATATGGAAATAAGAAGTAAGGCCATTTTCTCCAGACGGCCCACGAATACCCTGCGGCCCTTGCTCACCCTTGATTTTCGTCCAAGAATATTTTGAGGGAGAATCACTGTCTTCAGACTCAAAATCAACATACTGACCAATGTACGCTCTGTTGGCGGAATCACTTGTAGAAAAATCTACTGATCCATCAGCACTATTTGAGTATGCAATGTGAAGATAGGATGTTAATCCATTCTCCCCATTTTCTCCGGGGATACCTTGTTCTCCGGGGTCTCCCTGGAATTGTCTCCACGTATAATCTTGATAATTATCACTATCGGTTGCCTCAAAATCTACATAGGTTCCGATATATTTACCGATGCTCTCAGACATTGGATTTCCTGAAGCATTATCGCTATACTTAATATGGAAATAGCTGGTTCGGCCATCACTTCCGGCATCACCTTGGATTCCCTGTTCCCCTTGCGGTCCAATAGGGCCTTCTGGACCCTCAAATTTAGACCATTTATAATCCTCGGGGTTTTGGCTGTCAGCTTCTTCAAAATCTACATATTGGCCAATATAGGTTTTCCCAGAACTATCGCTTGTAGAGAATCCATCAGTCCCATCGCCTGAATTGGCATAAGCGATGTGCAGGTAAGAAGTTTTCCCATCCTCACCGTTTGTTCCCGGGATTCCCTCATCTCCGGGGTCTCCTTGGAACTGATACCAGGTATATGCGGCTGGGTCGGTACTGTCGTTTACTTCAAAATCAACATACGTTCCTATGTATTTAGAGGGGGTTTCTTTTAACTGTGAAGGGAGTGTGGGATTGGATACATCAGAATATTTGATATGAAAATAACTTGTTTGACCACTTGGTCCAGGGATGCCTTGCTCACCAGTCTCGCCTTTTACTTTTATCCAAGTGTAATCGGTGGGATCATCACTGTCATCTACAATAAAATCAACGTATTGTCCCATATATTCTCTATCAGTGCTATCACTTACAGAGAAATCTATTGAACCATCAGGAGAATTTGAATAGGCAATATGCAGATAGGAAGTCTGTCCATCAGACCCATTTGTACCGGGAATACCCTGATCTCCTTGAATACCCTGAAAACGTGACCATGTATAATCTTGATAATTCTCAGAATCTGCTTCGGTAAAATCTACGTAAGTCCCGATATAAATACTAGGAGTCTCACTCATGGGATCTCCATTGGAATTTACGCTATATTTAACGTGGAAATAGGTGGTTTTCCCACTTTCCCCGGGTGGCCCCTGGATTCCCTGTGGACCTTCTGGTCCAGCAATACCTTGATCTCCTTTGGGGCCTTGAATTTTCGTCCACCTATAGTCATCGGGATTCTGACTATCATCTACGGTATAATCCGTATACTGGCCTAAATACGTCTTATCCTTGCTGTCAACGGTAGAGAAATCTTCATAACCATCTTCCGAATTAGCATAAGCTACATGAAAGTATGGCGTTTTACCATCTTCTCCGGGCGTTCCGGGGATACCCTGCGCTCCATCCGATCCTTTAATTAGGGACCATAAATAATCTGATGGATCATTGCTATCTATCGGGTTTTCATCAACATACATTCCTACATAGGATCTGTTGCTGTCAGAAACAGAAAAATCAGTTTCCCCATCATCTGAATTAGCATAGGCAATATGCGTATAACTACTTGTTCCGGCAGGCCCCGGTAATCCTTGAGCGCCATCATCCCCCATAAATTGGCTCCATGTATAATCCGAAGCATTAATACTTGCTACGGAAGAGAAGTCTACATATGTACCGATGTACTTAGCGGGAGAATCTAGCATGGGATTTCCATTAGGACTGTTACTGTATTTTATATGTAAATAAGATGTGTTGCCAGCTGGGCCTTGAATCATAAGGGAATTGGCGAAAGTACCTACGTGTATTCTTCGGGTTGTCGTGCCATCCTCGATAATAATATCATCGGTTGGGTTGGCAGTTGTCGCCAATGGGAGATCCTTAATTTTTATTTCATCAGGCATAATTCACCCCCCTTAATTAAACGATAATTTTAGAGCTGATTTAGAAGTGTCATAAGATATGGTCGCCGCGCCAATTTCTAAAGAAGTAACATGCATTTCCCCAGGTGTTTCAGTGAGATATATCCCGTCATCATAAATACCGGGATTGCCATCCGTTTTTGTTCCAACAAGATATGCCTGCGCATTATCCTGATGTTGGTAATCAAGATTTATGGTAATACCATCCAACGTTTCCTCGATTCTTTCCGCCTGCTGTTTGGCATAATCCCCCTGCTCCTTTGCATAAGCGGCCTGTGCAGCAGCTGATTGTGCATTTTCTTCTGCATCTTCAGCAGTCTGGGTTAACTGGTTCATTAATGATTCCCGCTCTTCTTCTGCGGCCTGACGCTCGGCTTCCGCGGCGGCTCTTTCCTGTTCAGCAGTGACACGTTCCTGCTCGGCAGATATCATTGCCGACCCCTGAACAATTACTTCCTGTGCCACGTTATATTCGTCTGTAGAAGCAATGGTGGTGTTTGCCGTAAGATTTTCGGTAACGATAATTTGAAATGGGAAAGAAGTGAGATATTTTCCATCGGTTATGATTTGAATGCAAGCTTCGCTGGTTCCAACTTCAGCAAACATCTGAAGAGTACCAGGAGTGATTACGAGATTATCTTGATAAGTGCATGGATTATATACTTCGTGGCCGCTTGGCTTTTTAACATAAATAGTAACGGTGGAATTTAATGGTACGGGGAAATCTTGAATATAACAATGAAGTGTTCTGCTAGAATCGTATTGCACCACCGTTATAGATGGTTTTAACTGAAAACCTAAATTCAGATTTAGAATTTGCTCATAGGCCATGGACTAGCTCCTTTCAATCAGTTAGCATTAAAAGGATCTCCACTTCATCTGGTGTAAGGACATCGTATTTGGTATCGTCCCAGCTATCTAGAAGAGACTCACTAAATTTGTGATCCTCAATATCAATTTCCAGATTCAGCAGATCATTCAGCGAAGTATTAAAAGTATCAATACAATCTTCTTTGATTCGAGGAAAACCGTTTGGCTCTAATACTTTTTCTCCGTTATCATCCCGCAGGGCACAATCGTCAAAAAGCTTTTTTAATTGCTCTTCATATATTTCGTAATTCTCTTTGGCAGATTTGTGAGTAAGAATTAAAGCTCTAGACACTGCCATCGGGCATTTTTTATCCTTTAATGCAGCTATTTTATTAAGAAAATCAATAAGTGTTTGATTTGTTAGTTTCATTCAGTGATCCTCCTTAAATTTCTAAACTATTGATACGATAATCCCATCGACTACCGTTACTGTTTTATTATCTGATGTACGAAAACTTCCGCTTGCCCCGTTTTCGATAGATAAATCTCCGGAAATATTAATAGTAGGAGCTGATAGAGTAATAGAATTATCAGCTGTAATTGTTGTTGAACCAGCAAGTGTAATCTCCGCTTGTTGTGACGCATCCTCTCCACCAACTATTCGCCCATTTTGCAATGATACGAACTGTCCACTGTTGCTTTCGCTGGTAAAAGTTCCAGTTGCGGTCAGTGCTGTTCCATTATATAAAAGAGCTCCATCGGAACCTATCCTCACATCAGAGAGAAAAGAAGCATTACCGGTTTCATCAACCGTAAAAGTATTTCCTATACTAATTCCATCTTTACCGAGATATTGGCCATTGGCACTTCCCCATGCCTGGTTTCCATAATAAAAACCATTTCCATTCATTTGCCAATATTCCATATCAATAGTAGTGCCTGAAACCACGGCCCCTTGTATGGTTAAATTCCCGGTATCAGGATCGAACGATAATTTTCCGTTGGCGATTGAAAGTCCGCCAGATGAAATGAGGGTCCCATCGGAATTCACACGGAACTTGTCAGTTATACTAATTCCCTCATCACCAAAATACTTTCCATCTGCCGATCCGAAAATTTGGTTCGTATGATAAATGGCAGTATCCTCTATTGTCCAATAACCGATAGTAGAGCCAGATGAAGCGCTAATAATTCCGTCAAAATTCGCATTTCCATCGGAATCAACATAGAACAGCTTTGTTATTTCGCCTGCTGCGTTTTCCTTTTGAATGATAAATAGTTCATCCAAACTGGAATCTCCCTCTTTGGCCGTAATAGTGAATCCTGTTTTGTCAATCATAATAGATTGCGATTCATTATAGATTCCAACAGACTCAGAAAGTATAATGCTTCCTACTACTGTCTCTGCTATAAGACCATATCCGGTTTGCATTTCACCTGTAGATGGATTGCGGTAAACATATTCACCCAGTCCTGCCTTAGCAGTTTTCCATGCATCATTGGTGAAAAACAGACCTTTATGGATCAATTTCATTTGCTCTGGTTCATACTCACCAGTTTCATCGCTGTAACTACGACATAATAATCCGCTGGATCCGTAGACGATATCCTGCGTAGAAGCATCGCTAACGATTTTTATATTAGTAAGTGACAGTCCATTTTCTGCGATTGAAGATATTGTCTGATTGGCCTGCAGTCCCTTACTGGCTTGTTTCATTACTGAGCTATACGAAGTTGCCATACTGCGGGCTTGGTTTAATACACTCTGGATATCAGAAACAGTTCCGGTTGTTTTTATAACATCAGAAAAGTCAACATTCAGGTCTCCAAGAGAGTCGAAATCCAAGGTGTATGAAATGAGACGTAATTTAAAAATATCATTCCCGGCCTTAACCCGAATCCAATTTCCTAAGCTAAACATATCGACAATAGGAGTAAATTCCTTCATCACTAGAAGATTTTTTAAAGTCGATGAGAGAGTGTGCTGCAAAGTTGATGCTTTCATTAATTCACGTTGTGCGGTATTCAGGAATTGCATTGCAGATGAAATAAGCTCTGCATTAGACAAACCATCGGATATATAATTCGTGTTTGAATATGAATCTTCACGCCGAAAACAAATCAGCTCATTCCAGAGTTCCGATCCTAAATTCTTTTCGATATCCAGGGATTCCATAATTTTATTTCTTTCAGACTCAATTACATCCTGAATTCCGGGCGAAGGTTCCGAAGTAGCAGCGCCAGACATTTCGGGTGCCTGAATGACAGCTAATTCAGATTCTCTAACCTGAATTTCTTTAGAAATCAGATCAAGTTTTTCTGTATAAGGCACATAAAGGTTGTTATATAAATTGTTATCATTATCAATCCATTTATCTGGATTCCCGATATCATTTTCAATTAGTATGTCGATACATGACTGGCAGGCATTATAAAATATCTCTAGATTCGATAAACAATACAGAGCTAAAGCACTTTCAAAATCTGAATTATCCATATGGAAGAGAGAGACTATTCCCATTTCCGTTTGGTCGCCCTTTGCCAATGCTTTATCTATTTTTTGCTTTACAAATATTTCAAAATCATCATTAAAAGTCACAGTTATTAGATCTGTTGTAGCTACATCCTCTTCGTTAGAATAGGATTTTACCTGAAAACGACCCGTCCAAGTAATATTGTCAATAGATGATTCCGTAATGGATATTTGGTATCTGGAAGTATCAACATATACTTTAGCGTAAGCCAATATGCTACTGTTCGCGGTTGCAAGAGAAATGTAAGAGATATCCTGTACCGAAGTGGGAGAAAGGTTGGATGCGTTTAGATAAGACGCCTGCTCTTCGGCAGTGGTGTCATTAAATTGTGGAGATGGCATATAGGTGTTTCTAAGAAAACCATAAAAATCAATTGTATCATAATACAGGTTTATAATATTGCCATAACCCACGATAGGTAAAGTAACTGGTTGTAGATCCTTATTTGCAGACCGATATTTAGAAACGAGATTGTTGTATTTTTGGATAAGAGATGAATCAATCTGTAACTGGTAGCTATTTTGATAATAATCGTACAGATCATCATAGTCATCCAAAGCATCTTGAAGATCTGTAGACATGTCCGATCTCATTTCCGCGGGGAAATTCCAGATATAAGCAGAACCGTTCGGATTGCAATTCATGACCGTAGCAGTCATTAAATCGTCTCCGGCCTCAAGATGAAAACAGTTTTTTACGGAATCTGTATCTACAGAAAAGTTTATCTCATCGGCGAGATTTTCCGTTGAAACATAAATCGTGGTGTCATTCCCGTATCCCTTTTCCAATATAGCATTCCCGCATTCGGGACAGACAGTCATGGATTCTTCTCGATGACCACAAACAGGACAATAGTCTTCTAAATCATAAACAGATATAGTCCTCGGAACGGTGCTGCCATTTGTCTCTCCGTATATGAAAATACAATTGACTTCCTGTGCGATTTCATTAAAAGCATCTAGGATAGTTGTATCAGAAAAAGTAAAGGTCCTTTGCAGATTTGCTATAGAAGGAGAAACGTAAAGAATCTCATAATTCGGAGCTTTTTCGAGAATACGATTTAAGGCAGAAGCTTGTGGATCAGAATTGAATATAGTAGTAACCTTGTAGTCATCTCTAAGTATATCGGCCTCAGTATTAATTTCAGTATTATACACATTGATCTGACCTAACTCTGTTTGGCATACAGAAGTCCCTGTTACGTTCTTCGTTTGCGAATTAGAGTCAGAATTGCTTACATATATTTCAAACCATAATTCTAGTGATGGAATATATACAAATTTAAAATCCTTAATTTTGTCCCATAAATCACATCTATGGTGGTCATGATATAGATCCACGGAAAAAGATATTTCATGTGGGCTATTTTAATTAAATATGAATCTAAGGCCATATAAATTGTTGACCACACCAAGCTTATGACCATTTCTCTGCGCCAGCACTACATCGGGGACCAGTGGCATACCATCAACACCGAATTGTATTACATAACCATCGGCGGACGGTGATCCAGAAAATGGAATGGGTAAAATCCTTTGAGATAAATCGGTGGTTAGAAAAGAAAGTTGTCTGCCTTGATCTCCAACTTTTGCAACTAAAGGCATTTACATCACCGCCTTTACAATAGGAGAATATGAAATACGTATATGGCAAGGAAGAGAGGAAGTGATCCTATTCTTTTTCTCGTATAGAGTATTAGATATTCTGGTGAAATTAAAGTTGAAGTCATCATAGACCGCATGTTCTGGATCGTTGCTTTCTATAATTAGATACGGAGTAAATGTAATGATTTCTCCATCCCTACAGTTTGCAACCGTGCTTCTTCGCTCATCAAAACTATTTATGATTGATAAACTACCGGCTGATTTACATGTGACTTGTATATCTGGATATATTGATCCTATTTCATCGGATAAATCAAAAATATCTAAGTAGTCAGTGGATGTTAAGAGATCCGTTTCATACAGCATGGGTTCATGAAGAGCAAATGGACGGTTTGAAATAAAGGTCAATTCTAATCCATTTACGTATCCCGCGAAACGCATTTCTGTCACATTAAAAGTGCCCTCAAAATAGATTCCAGAAAATCCTTCGTGAATAATTTTGAATTTATGACAAGTTGGACGATTCAACCATCGTTTCATAAACCGAATATCATCGACTGTTAAATCGGGATTATTGAACATGGGCATTCGACATACTGAAAATGTAAGCTCTAAATGATCAGAATAAGATGAGGCATATATGGGTAAATATTTTCCATAAAACATAGTTGCATGTTGAAACGTTCTCTGTGAATCTGTAGTTACAGTATTAATTGAGGAATCTGTATCAAAATTGCAGACAGTATATCCCATGCTGCTCAAGCTAATATCATCATATATAAAATCAAATGCCTGCATGAAAACCTCCTCATGAATCTAATTTGCTTGTTACTTTTTTTTGTATAGTTAAAGAGGCTTTACGGAGCTCTTTTAAAAGCTTGTCAGCCTCTCGATGTTTCTCTTTTAATGAATTGATAAGGGATAAATATTCAGCTCTTTGCCGTTGTAGTCCCTTAATTAATTTTTTGACATCCTCAGTATCTGGAAGCCGTTCTTTTTGTTTGCGCATATTCAATCTCTCCTAAGTATGGACAATATAATAGATACCCTATATAATTGAATTATCAATGTATAGGGAGGGTGGAAATGAAAAAGAAAAGAAAATTTTTGACATGGTTAATTATGCTCGTCATGATCCTAACAACCGTATCAGGATGTGGATCTTCGGGAATTGACACCTCGTCAGTAACTGCATCATCTGAGAAAGAAGTGGAAATCACAGAGCCACCAACCCCGACACCTACGGCAACGCCGACTGAAACATCTACACCTACACCAACGCCCACAGCCACTCCGACTCCAGAGCCTACCCCTGAAAGCGGCGATATGGCTGTTCACTTCTTGGATGTAGGACAGGGCTTATCTATCCTGGTTCAGTCCGGTGGTCAAAATCTAGTTTATGATGGAGGCGACAGAGGAGCATCCAGTTTTGTCGTGTCATACCTGCAGCAACAGCATATTGACACCATTGATTATCTGATTGCCTCCCACTATGATGAAGATCACATTGCTGGACTTGTTGGGTGCCTAAATGCTTTTGATGTAGAAACCGTCATTGGTCCCAATGATGATAAAGATACGCAAATATACCAATCGTTCTTGGCTGGGGTATCAGCGCAAGGACTATCTGTTCAGTATCCCGCAGTAGGGCAAGAATACGAATTCGGAACAGGATCGTTTACGGTTTTAGCTCCATCAACAATTAGTTCTAGCGATGATAATGCTAATTCAGTTGTAATCAAGCTGGAAAACGGGGAGAATTCATTTATCTTTACCGGAGATGCAGATAATGAGAGTGAGTCTGCAATGTGTTCCTCTGGAATAGATATATCCTGTGATGTATTATCTGTCGGACATCATGGATCGGCCACGGCAACCTCATGGGATTTTCTTGAAAAAACAGTTCCTGAATTTGCGGTTATCTCATGTGGGGCCGGAAACAGCTATGGCCATCCTGATAAAGATACTATGGACAAGCTACAAAGCATGGGCATCCAGGTATTTCGCACGGATAAACAGGGTACGATTATAGCGCTCAGCAATGGAACGGATATTTCATGGAACCAGGGCCCCTGCAATGATTATTCTCCCGGTGATTCCGGGGATAGTGGCACACAACCACAAGTAACTACTCCGCAAACCATACAGGAACCGGTGGATACGGGCGGCGGTATAGTATGGCTTTCGGAAACTGGATCAAAATATCACAGTATTCCGGATTGCGGTCGCATGAATCCTAATAGGGCCACTAAAACAACTCGGGATATAGCGGAATCTCAAGGATATGAAGCATGCAAGAAATGTTGGTAGAAAAGTAAGAGAGGGCAGTGATGCCCTCTCTACTTTTAAGAAATCGTATATTTGCGAAGTTTTCCTCGGCCATTTACTTGCCCTAATGTCATCTCCTGAATTACCTGTTCAACCTTAGGATTGTTTTTCAACTCATATAAAAACTGTTCCGAATTTGTTACATTGGGAAGATTAAAATCCATTTGAATGTTATTAACAATAGATTTCCCGGAAGAGGTTTCAATATTAGAAATAACATTCTCTTTAAGATATTTAGATGGGTCAGAGACAAAATCCCAAAGGTTATTTCGCATAGTATTATTCAGAACCATATCACCAGCACCAAGACGTTCCAGCATAGCACCATCGCTTTTCCGGATTGTAATTTCTGGCCCAGATTCATTTGTTAAATAGAACCCAGATCTGGGGATCCTCTTTGCCCCTGATGCAAATGCATGGGTTTTCATCCACGAGATCATTTGCTGGTTTTGTGATGCGGATCCCGTATACACTCCAGGAAGCCCCATGGCTGAATAATAAGAAGCACGGGATTCAAAACTAGAATCAAAATCGTGATATTTTAATCTCAATTATACCGTCGGTTTCCCGATACTTTAACTCTCATACTTGAGACGGTTTAGACTATACAATAATTTTATTAAGCACATAAAAAGAGTGGGAGATGAGCCCACTCAAAATATCATTTATTTTGTTTTACCAGTTTTACATCATAGCCAAGAGCATTTGCTATGCTACATAAAGATTTAACGGACGGGCTGTTTTCGCATTTTTCAAATCGGGAAATTGCTTGTTGCTTATTCCCAGTCAGCTGAGCTAATTTTTCTTGAGTAATATGACTCTGTTTACGCAATTCGACCAGTTCATTTATTAAAGCCTTTTCTTTATTATCTGAAGTAAAAGTGGGGGCAGGCATATCCCTTTTTTCAACCAGCGGAATATTACCCCTTTCCATTTCAATTGCTTCTAATAATCCCTGCATTGTATCTTCAAAGAATTTGCTCATATTCACTCCTCCTTTAAAATATTAATCAATGCTTTGAAGGCTTTTCTCTCGCTTTCTGTTAAATCTTCTTGTTCATTTTTGATATAGACGTTGATAAAGTATATCGTTTCTTTGACTTCTATATCTACATATATAACGCGACCGCCGCCACGCTTGCCTTGGTGCCCGATAGGGATGCGGATCTTTCGTAGCCCACCCGTTCCCTGTATCGCTTTTCCTGATTTAGGATCTTCTAACAGTGTATTTTCAAGTTTCCTTAAATCTTCATCAGTAAGCCCAAGCTCATTCCATTTTCTCGTAAACATTGGGACTTCTTTAAAAGTACGTTTCAATGTAATATATTCCCCCTTGCTCACTTCTATAATACAACAAATATGTAGTAAAATCAAGGGGGTAGTGCTTAATAAAATCCTCCCGGTGTAAGTCGTTGAACTTTACCCATGCCATATTCGGTTTAGGGTCGTAGCTGCGTCTGAGGAACTTCCATCCTCGGTCGCCCAATCCTTTAGTTTTTTATGGTATGTGCTTTCGCTGTTCCGCATTCACGCCTACCGTTTCCAGTTACGTTGTAGCACTAAAGGCTCTAAGGGTATTCCCGCAATCTAGGGAGTTTAACGTAGACAAGGATTTATCCACGATTGAATTATTTATATCTAATTTTGATTTTGCGTAAGAATCCTTCTTGTGGATAAAGAAACTTCCGCTATTAGAACTATTCTGCGGTGTCGTATTCTGTGCTGGCGGCGTGCTAGGCACAGAAGGCTGCGAGGGGGCAGTAGAAGAGTTAGCATTACCAATATTCCCGCTTGCCTCTGTATCGGATACACCTGCCATATCTGCGACATAGTTCTTTATTTCATCTATGGCCGCCTGCAGAGTGGTCATAGTCGTGGTAAAGTTACCACTATAATTGGACAGAATGGTTCCAATAGATCCACTCTCACTCCAAATAGTATTCATGGCATTTGTCAAATCATAGCCAACACTATCTGCCTCAGAAATAATAGTATCACGGATATTAGATGACTCTGAATTGATATTAGAAATAACATCACTGACGAGCTGATCCAAATTGTCCAAACGCGAATTTAAAATTAATTCATATTGTTCATAAAGGTCATCCAACAATTTTTCTGTTTCGGAAATTTGCTGATCATACTGAGTATCCTGTAGATTTTGGCGAGCATCGGCCAGTTGATTTTCTATTTCCTGCCGCTGCAGCCGCCCTTCCTCCGAATTATCTCCGGCATATGCAGCCAGCTGTTTCTCCAAATCCGCAATCTCCTTAGATTGCTCCGCCATATCTTGCTGATACTCATATGCCTGACGTTGTTCATCCATCAGGTCCTTATATTTATCAATTAAATTTTGAAGAGACTCCAGTTGTGCGTCAATTCCCTCGCTAATAAGGTCTTTTATGGCGTCTCGCTCGTCCTCCGCCGACGAAATGGATTCGCGCTGTAATTCCAACAACTCCTGTCGCCGTTCCAGCAGTGTTTGATTATACGGATCCTTTGCAATCTGGGCATCCAGTTCTTCCATTTCCTTACGGTACATATCGGCCTGTTGCATATAAGTGTTGTACCGTACACCGAGAAGCCCGAATGTGGCCGCACCCGAATCCGTAGTTTTGCCATGCTCATCAAATAGGTCATTGGCATCCAGCAGATCCATAAGGAATTCTGCTTCATCATTAATATCAGATATGCGTTCCTGAATCAGATCGAAAGCATCCCATTGTAGTTGCCGGATTGAATTCTGATATTCTATCAGAGCTGTCTCGGATTCCACAATGGCCTGCGTAACCTCATCAATCTGCGAACGCATATCGTACCATGATTCAGAGTATTCCTTAATTTGTCCCGCCGCAACAGCCTCGTTAAGAGCATTGTTCATCGCATCCCGCTGAGACTGCAAATTGGACAGGATCTGATTTTCAACCTTCATGAGCTCAGAATAATAATTGCTGCTTAGAAGATATCCTTTTGTTTCGGCCTGATCAATATAGGCATCCAGTAGGTCGGAGCGATCCTGAAGCTGACCGATCATACCATCAAATTCAGTAACTACATTATTGAATCTCTCTTCGTAGAGTTCTTGTACAGAAACTTTTAAATCGTCGATTGCATCGGCGCAATCAAGAGCTTTTTCATACCATTCAGAGTAATCATCAATTAAACTTTTCAGATTCTCATCGGTAATATCCTCAATATCCACAAGGCCATTACGGACTTTAGCCGCCCAGTCCTCGGATAATCCTACACTGTTGGCCTGTTGAATATATCGGTCATAAGCTCTTTGTTGTAGATTTATTTCTTCTGTAGTTTTAGAGATCTGCTGGGAGAGAGCATTGTTCCGCGTAGTGAACAACTCGTATGAATTCCCGGCAGTCTTACTTAATTTGTCAATTGCCCGTTCAGTACGGTTAATGATAACCTCGATCCAATCAATTGTTTCGTTGAATTCTTCAGCGGCCTCCGTAGCATCGGAAATGCTGGAGGCTGCTTCACTATAGGCATCTGAGGTATCCTTAGCATCATCGGCATTAGATGCTATATAGGCCTCATCCATACTATAGGAAGGTCGAGATGGACGCCTACTGGGCCCACTACCGATTGAATAGGCGTTCAGCATGTTATAGGCAGATCCATTAACTCTTACCATCCTGCCGTGGCCACCGCCAGAAGTTACATATCCATTCGCAAGCAATTCTTGCACTTGCTTGTGGTTGAATATGATGTCGCCGCGCTTGAAATTCTGCAGATGTGCTCCGCCAGGAATCAAGGAGAATTTGCCGTCACGAACAAGCCCTTCTGTTCCCAGTTCATTCACCAGCGCCGTTTCCGGGGCAGGTAATGTCCAGTCACCCATAGCGTGAGCATTGAATCCACGACTACGGTAGTAGCCGAGTTTCATATCCTTGACTGTTCCAAACGCATGAGCAGTACCATTGACAGAGCCAGTGCCAGTGCCGCTGGTTGTACCCTCATATCTTATTGTACCGGTAATAACACGCTCAACATTGGTATTGTCAGTTGTGCCTTTATAAATTATCTCTCCATAAGCGGTATGATCAGAAGCTATAAATTCATCTACTGCCCTCGCATCAACATCATATATTACCTTCGCAGTATCATCTTTCTTTTCGGCGGCATACGCATCTACGAGGGTTTTATCGACTCCGAATTTCACCAATGCTTCCGCACTGATTCCGTTTATAGCGTTTTGAACGGTGGTCAGAGCATCTGGGGATATATTAGCGCCTACCTCAACGGTATTTTGGATGCTTGCGAGAGCCTGGTCAAACGCTTCAGTGTTTAACCCGAGCTCTACTTTGGCATCATCATCCAGCCCCTGTAGCTGTGTAACAAGCGTATATACTTTTTGTTCGGCTGCACCCGTATCAATATCGACACCTACATCTTTTAACTGATTCTGGACATTTAAATCTGAGATAGCCGTCTGAAGTTGCTGAACCATAGATATGGCATTCTGAGTTTCACCTTGTAATTGTGAAACATCAATGCTCATTACTACAGAATTGTTTGTCACACTCTGCTGAAGGGAATATAGAGAAGAAAGGTTATTAACAGCCTCATCGTAACCTTCAGCTGAAATATTGAATGTACCATCTTCATTCCGGAACGATTCCAGCGCTGATTCCGCCGCAGCAATCTGAGTTTGCAGATCCTCGGTATCGGCTGTAAGTGTAATCTCCGAACTTGCTAATTCGGATTTACGCTGAACCAGATAATCCAGAAGTGTATTGGCCTCTTCTAGTTTATCTTCCTTTACATTAAGCTCCAGATCAGAATTGTTAACTTCCTCAATGTAACCCTGAACCGCAGAGATACTATTCGTGATCTCATCATAGGACGATGCATCGAGATTAATATTGGATAATGATGTGTCCTGCATTGCTGCAAGGGCATCCTTGGCTTCTTGGGCGGAGGTTTTAAGCTCTTCCATAGACTGGATCGGCTGATCAAGATTTACAACAAATCCGGCATCTGCGGCTGCGCGTAATATTGACTGGACGGCTTCCACATCCATGCCGAGCTGTTCAGCTACTTTTTGATCCCCTCCGTCTAAGAAATTAAATTCATAATCGCCATTCTCATTGATCTTGGCAAACTCATCGCCGAGAACAGCATTAACGGTATCAAAGAAATTATAAATTCCATCGGTTGTAGAATTGCCATCTTCATCTACCGTAAAGAAATCTAGGATTCTGTAACCAGTATTTCCAATGGTCTGTCCGAGCCTGTTGTAGGCATCCATGACTTCTTCAACGCTGGCTGTACTCAGATCTGCGCTGGAAAGTAAATCTACATAGGTGCGTACTTCTTCGGACCCGCCCCATCCGCGCTCAATAAGGTCAGTAATCTGAGCATATCCACTTTGGATGTTCTCATACATATCCCGCTCACCGCCATCGGACATGGCATTTTGCCATTGCTGGTACGCCGAAGTTGTTGCCTCGTATTCTAACTGCAGATCATTAAGATTCTGGATGTTTTCCTGAATGCTTTCGATCTGATTTAAAAATGGAGAGGTATCTTCTCCAGATAACTGGGCCTGCGCCAAATCTATTGTGGCCTGCCGGAGATTGTCATATTGATCACTCAGAGCACTGAGGTAATCGGTTTTAACCATTTCCTCTTGTTTTTGCTGGAGCTCGTGCAGTGCTTCTTCGTTCAAATGATAACCATTGGCAGTACGTTCCAATACCTTTTCAGCATCGGAACCAAACAGAGCACGGAATTCCGTTAACGTTTCGCCAGATAATCCCGCTCCTGATGTGGATTCACTCATTACCTTTTGTAGCGTTTCAACAGATGAAATGGCACTTTGAAGTGAAAGAGAAAATGTATTATAAGAATCACCGGATTCTTCAATCTGTTCCCCAGTTTCTCCAGAAATGAGTCCGAGTTCAGATAGAAGGGTAATAAATTCTTTAACATCCTCGTCGCTAGTTATATCAAAATTAAGAGCAGATGCCAATCTTTTCAATGGAATTTCGCCCCGTTGAATCCCATCAGTGGAAAAGGCAGACTCCACATCTGCGACATCAAGACCAATTCTTTCTATTTGGTCAGCGGCTGTTTTTATACTATCAGCATACCCTTCGAATTGATTACCATCCAGAGCTATGCCATCATTTAAGATGTCCTGAATATCATATAGCCGTAAGGCAGCATCGTCCATTTGCTCGCCAACTTGGTCAAACAAATAAGCAAACTTTGCAGTCCCTTCTGTATTAAGGAACTCATTTTTAGCAGCTGTGGCATCCTCGTATGCCTGCCGAGCAGATTCAATTTCTCCCCGACTGACATCCTCGCCATGTAAAACCTCATTATAGTTCTCTACCGCTTCTGTATAATTCTCAAGTGCTTCCTGGCCGGATTCGTAATACGCGTTAAGTTCAGAGCTTAAGCCACCGTAGAATCCATCTTTATTAGATTCAAAGGTATCAGAGGCTTGGTTCAGTATTTTTGTCGCATCACTGATTATTCCCTGAATGTAGGTTGTAGCAGTATCATCACCTACATATTGTTGCTGCAAGTGATTTAAATCCGTGATAAAAGCATTCAGAACATCTTGAGCCTCTATAACATCATCGGTGTTAATGCTCAAATTATTGGTCCCGGAAAAAGCATCCTGGTATACCATGAGCTCATCAAAACCATTGATGATTTTCATAACATCCCGGTAAAATCCGTCACCATCTCTAATGGAGGTAGATCCTGGGAGGGAAGCACCAGATATTTGCTTAGCGAAATCCGATGCTATTGCATCGTATGCTTGCGTATATGCCTCACTATTCTCATTCCAATCGCTTTGCGCGGCCTGTTGCGTAATCTGTTGCATTTTAGCAAGCTGAGTATCAAGAGCTCCGTTAACCAAATCAATGCCGGATGCCTGATTCCCGTATGTATCTACAATCTGATTTTGAATATCGAGAATCTGCTGCTTTATGGATAATGTCTCTGATTCACTCAGTTCCCCAGATTCAAGTTGTTCTCGCAGCTCCGTATATTTAGCCGCATATTCATCCATTGAAGTGAGATTTTCTGTCCATGCAGCTCCAGCTTCTTGAGCCTGCTGTCTCAGTTCCTCATTGTGTTGCCTAATCGCCGTAACAATAGTAGATATGACACCTACTGCTAGACTCACTCCTGTGGTAATAGTACCTACGGGGTCTGCTTTAAACATTCCCTTTAAGGCTGTTCCGAGCCCTCCGGATTGTTTAGTAGTCTTAACCATAGAATCACCAAGTTCGGTAATTCCAAGTGTAGCACGCGCAGAAGCCGCATCGACTTTATCAAGATTCCCAGCAAGCACACCTACTTTAACAGAATCGGGGATATCACTTATATTCTTTAAAGCATCCGCTGCATCATCCAAATTCCCGATATCTTTTACGGCTTCCGATAATTTACTCCAGTCGTTTCCTGCACTAACAATTTTTCCGATATTTTTGAATGACAAGTATACTAGATTCTGATATAATTAATTCAGAAAACTGTAAGAAATTATAATTACAATGAGGAGGCCTCTAATGAGTAAAATAAGCTTTAAAAGAATTTCCACTTTTGGCGCATTTGCATTTAGCATTTCTTGCTTAGTAGCATGCAATGGGATTCCAAATAAAACAGATAATCCATATTATATTTCACCATTAAAAAACTATGAAATAACAGACGATAGGTTTGACATTCTGGGAGATGAAAATATAGAAACAATCCAAGAATTTATTCCGGTGGCGATTAATTGGTATAATAGCATAGATATAAACGAAGAACAAAATATGGACAATTTTATTGATGAAAAAATTAGCGAGATGGGCCCCGAATTAATTCAAGATAATGAGATAATACAAGAGTTTAATGAAAGCGGTGCAACAAAACGCGTAGATGAATTTGAACTGCTGTGGCCTGCAAGTCAAATTTATAGCGATATAGTATATATTTTAATGACGAGTGAAAACCACACTGGTATAAGCCCACAAACAGATACAATGATAACAATAAAAGAAGAAGATTGGACAAACCTTGGTGATGCAATAAATTACGCAATTGATATATATTATAATAATGGGGAAGTTGAAAAAGTAAACCGAAACAGATCAGATACTGAAACAGAGGAAATTAGTGAGGATGAATCAGTAGAACAAACACAATTTGAAGTTAACTCAATCATATATGAAGATGAGTACGTTGAGGTTAATTTAAAAGACATAGATACAGAATCCATTAATTTCGAAATTACCAGCAAATTGGAAAACCGAGATATCAAGTTTGGTATTAGTGCCTTGGCGTTGGATGGAGTTGTTATTCCAGGATACTCTAATGCAGCTGACGCAATAATTAAGCCAAATTCGACTGCAAATTTTGTGTACAATGTCGAATTAACATCTGTCAATCATCAACATTTGTCTATGTGCGGAAATTTATTTGATGACAATGGAAGAGGATTTGCATATATCAATGTTTGCGATTATGAACTTGGCGGATCTGCATTCAAAGAATACGAAATAGAAAATTCAATTTCAATTTATGACTCAGATAGTATTTCTGTGGGTTACGTTTTATCATCTGACAATAAACTGGAATTCTGCGTAACCAATAAGGAATCTGAGAGTAAAAATATATCTGCAGAATCACTAAATATAAACGGAACAGAAATTTCGCCTTATAATGCTATATCGATTCCCGGAAATTCTTTGGCAATATATGAAATATATATAGACGATCCAGATTTTGTTTCGTCCGATATATATTCGATGAAAGGATCTATGCATTTGTGGGGAGATGAAGATTGGGAATACACAGAAGACTTTAATTTCGAACTGAGTTTCTAACATAAATTCAAAGCATTATTAAATGTCCCAAATGTGGCTCTACCTCTATATCTACAGTAAACCGAGGATTTTCTCTGCTATCAGGATTCGTAGGATCTGGGAAAGCCGTTAATGTTTGTCAGAAATGTGGTCATAAATGGAAACCAGGGAAATAGGAGAGTATATGAAAAACAATAATAGTAATGAGGCGGACCCTAACAGTACCATTAACAAGAAACTCCAACAGATAGATTTAGAAAGTATGGAGAAAAAAATAATAGCTGCACTTGGTGAAAAACGGCCACCGAAGCTGAAAAACATTAATCTTGTAACAAGCAGCAGAGAAATATTCAATCTAAAGGAATCCGAAGAATCCAACAAATAAATCGTATAAAGATATTTTGAGGACGATAATAATTTACGTCTGTAACAAGATCAACATCGACCAATTTGGATTCGTTTGTGGAGGATGGCTTTAATGTGGAATTATTTAAAGGTCGCCATCGCTCCGAGCGACTTATGATATCAATTTCCGGCAAAGGTGGACGAGAATCAATGATGTCTTTATAAGTTTCTCGGGGCACGTAAATAAACCGACTTTCTGCTATAGGAGAATTGTCGTTATATGGATGAATCAAAAAAGGAACTCCTTCCTTGTGAATATGAAATATATGCGCAATTGTACTGGAATGAGATTGAATATCGTGAGAGTATTAATAAAAAATTCCAACCGTCTATTGCCACTAATGGATGAAATTTATAAAATCTCATAGCACTACGCATTAAGCTTTGGGTAAATGTCTTTCATAAAAACAATATAAATTTGATGTAAGCGATCTATGATGGCTCTATACTTAGAAACTAGATCAAAAATATTATCGCTATTTTGAGCAATATCTTTTTTTTGACGCATATTTGCAATTTGTTGGGGAAGTCCTGCCAAATATGATCGTTCTGTTTCATATTCAGGCCATACTCTGATGATTTCAGAATAACGAAATGGTTTTAATTCTGCACTTAATTTTTCTCGAAGAGTTATACTTAATATGTCACAGGTGTCAAAAAAAGCTCTGAAAATATGTCCTATAGATTTTTGAAAATTAGCTTTCATGTATTCAAGATCTTTAATGTCTAACTTTGGTGTACTAATATAGCGAAAATAAGAGCGAACAATATGATCTAATGCATCTTTCTGCTCTTTGATTGGTTGGATATATGAATTAAATCCAGGTTCATACTCTTCAGATAAAATATATAACTCTTTTGTATTTTTGTATATGGAAATAAATTTATCCCAAAAATCTTTAATAAAATCCTCCATTTCGTATATCCCCCATTTTAAGGAAAAGTAATATGTTTTTCACGTATATACAATTCGTCCATATATTTAATGCGATTTTGAAATAATCGAACAGAACCCCTTAATCGTATTTCGGAAGTTTGGAATATATCTGAATCGTCTTCAGGAAAATCATAATCCAAAGAATTAACTGATACAGTTTTTTTTAATTCTAAATAATGAAATATACATAATAATATAATGGAAAAAGATAATGCTACTAATACAAATATTAATATAATTGCCATAAATAATACCCCTATTTTTTTATGATTTTTTTTTCTGTTATTATAGGCTAAAAAAACTGATGAAAAAAACCCTATAAAGAAAATCGCTATAAATAGAATAAAATTTATTGATGATGTCATCTTATCTGATACATATATATCCCACCCATCGGAGAATAGTATTATTGCATATATTAACAGGGCTAAAATTGAATATAATGTCGTTAGTATTCCAATTGCCCTTTTGATTTTTGTATAATTGTACTTATCTAGCCAAAATTCTAAGTTGATAATAAAACTGAGACTAAAATAGGCAAATATTGTATCTGGATCTCGAAATATATAATTAAATAAATTAGGCAATAACTCTCCGTGTAAAAAAGAATTTAAATACTTTAAAACGAAAGGAGAAAAATTTATTAATACGCCAACAAGCCATATAATCCAAGCTTTAAGAAAACGTGATTTATCTATCTTTCGTATGAAAACTATCTTCATTTCATATTATCCGCAAGTTTCTACAAACTAAAACCGACCATTTACAGGTCGGCTTAATCCTAAAGTATACCTCGGCAGGATTTACAACATAAGTCACCTACTGTCTACGGTCAAATAATAAATTACTAGAAAATAAGGAAAAGTAATAAATCTAACAAAAGCGAATCCATTTGATATATTTTAACGCAATCAGAGCATATTGTCAATAAAAATTACTGTACATATTCAAATCTGCATTCAAGTATACTATATTTTCCAATTCAATAGGTCAGGCACACATTACATCCAATATAGTTATTCTAGCCCTGTCACGCATTTTAGCCGTAGCATATCATCAAGAGGGACTATCCATTCTGTGTTACATGTAGATAATGGGAATGGGGCTTCTATTTTCTTTGACTGCTGATATAATACGGGCGTCACCGTGATGCCGTCCGCCGAAGCCAACTTGATAATCTCATCAATGAATATGTTCCAATCATCAGAATATCTTGGACCATACGCAATAAAAGTAGTATAGGTGGTACGAAAGACTTTCTTAGTAGAATGTGTAACCGTTGAATAGCGCATTCGTGCTTCTGGAGAAATTGGCCGATAATAGTATGTAATCACTTTTTGGCCATTTTCTACAGTATAGCCATTTGTGGCAGCATACTTCAGAAGTTCATCCTTTAATCGTCCATATTCAGCCCGCGCAGATTGCCGATGAATATTTATAGTGTTTTCAGCAGCTTCTTCCGGGGACTTGGCTACCTCTCGAAGTTTGGATTTATAATGATCTCCCATTTTCGACCTCCGAAGAAAACTAATATTTAAGAAAAATCAATTTCATTGGTATCTCTAATAGTAGTATTTTATAATCGCTCAGATAGTAAATTTTATCTTTTACAATATATGACAAATATTTAGAGCGTTTCATTCCGTATCTGATTTTGAATCGCAAAATGCTTCAATCTAACGCTATCCTATACTTGGTTATTTTGTGTTTTACATTTTGATTGCCATTACATTTACTTAGTTATTGTTTCTATGCTTTTTGCCTTTTGGTTAAGGTGATTGCCGCAAAAATTGTCGAGAAGAAAGCAAGTGGAGAAACAAATACGTTATTTAAAATCCAAGATCTAAACGTTGGAAAAAGATTACTATTGTCCATATAAGCACGTTCTGCTTCACCCGAAAGATTAAAAGTTGCAAAACTGTTTTCTCCGTCATAAATAAACGAAGAACTAAAACCATTTCCTTTACTAAACAGATTAACAAATCGATTTTTCATTGGATAGGTATGGTCCTGCTGAGAATAATAAAGATTGATTTCTCCTTCCGAAATAAAAGAAGACTCTTTTATAGCAACCATATCAATGCTAAAGTTCTTCAAATTCAAAGTTTGCGTTTCTTTGAAAACATCCCCCAATGGATCGTAGTGCGGTATCGTTAATTGTGAGTCACACTCTAAATATAAATTGTCAGTAGTGAGAGAAGACAATAATGTTCCGCTTGTTTGTTGATTAGAAGTTTGCAGAACTTTTAATCCGTAGAACGTTATTTCCACATCTGTAGAAAAATAAAAACTAATTTTTGGATGGCAATATATATTAAATGTATCTTTATTACTACTTACATAACTCATGGATACATTTTTTCCTTCAATTGGATCTATTCTAACTTTGACAAAACCTTCTCCAATAGAATTGACGATAATTGAAGGAACTTTAGAACTTCCATCTTGTTCAAAAATTAAATTTTGAGTATTAGATTTTCCTGTAGCAGAAGTAGGAATATCAATTTTAATATATTTAGTTTCCAATTCTATAGAAGCATTATTTGAAGTAATATAAAAACTGGAAGCTTTTTCACCTATGCACTGGATACTCCCATTTTTAGGAAAAAATTGGAACATTATGAAGAGAATAAAAATTGTAACAATAAACGCAAATAATATATTAAAAAGAAAAGATATATACACATTATTTTTTATTGCCACTATTTTAGAAGCAATTTCAAATTCATGAACAGTTTTTTTCATGTATAATATCCTCCCGAACGGATATCTTTATTATATACCAATTCGACAGGAATGTATATAAATTTTACTTAGCACATGCATTATCCGTCTGCCAGATTGTCGGCCCTGGTAGGCGGAGAGGAGTGGTGCGCGTTGAACTCTGCCCATCTTTAACATCTTTATCCTGGCGCGACTTTCGTCACTGCTGCCACCAGATTATATGATGCGGCTATACGCAGATGGGCCTAGCTGCTCGTTGCCCATTGTAATAGACTTAGGAATCATTTTTTACCATATCCATCTGACTGATTTTTTAGCTTTTGCTTGCATGTCACGCCCGCCTTTCGGCCACGTTGTAGCTCAGTCAGCATTAGGGGTTCAAGCAATTAATCCTCTTTTTATTTTGAAACTTTCATCTCATGGACTTGTCTATGCCGCCATTATGGCATATTCTCGCCCATGATAGACCCACCGGGAATATCGGAAACCCGGTACAGGCTTTATTACCTGATCGAAGTTTTTTGTAAGTGATGAGATACCTTTGTGTTTTTGACCTCATAGTTTAGCATTATGCTGCTCTGCTTGCATGTCTCTGGAT